>Ga0169931_10008758_pt1 | contig 14702 bp, 11 predicted proteins | sample Kivu_15m_20L_FD_129675 | JGI IMG/M metagenome (GOLD analysis project Ga0169931, IMG submission 129675) | Freshwater microbial communities from Lake Kivu, Western Province, Rwanda to study Microbial Dark Matter (Phase II) - Kivu_15m_20L... | ecosystem: Environmental > Aquatic > Freshwater > Lake...
AGATGCGGGTGCCACTCAAATCCAAGTAGTGGTCAAAGAGGCTGGGAAGCAACTTATTCAGGTGATCGACAACGGGAAGGGGATGTCTCCCACCGATGCGCGCATGAGTTTTGAGCGGCATGCTACTTCCAAAATCCGTACCGCACAGGACCTTTTTGCCATTCGCACCTTTGGCTTTCGAGGCGAGGCCATGGCTTCCATTGCTGCAGTGGCACAGGTGGAACTCAAAACCAAAACTCAGGAGGCGGAAGTAGGTACCCTAATCCAAATTGAAGGTTCGGAAGTCAAAAAACAAGAACCTGCGGTACTTCCTGTGGGAACCTCAGTGGCCATGAAAAACTTGTTTTTCAACGTGCCTGCACGGAGAAATTTCTTAAAGTCCAACCCCGTAGAAATGCGGCACATCGTCGATGAATTTCAACGGGTAGCCCTTTCCTATCCAGAAATTGCCTTTTCCCTGCACCAGGGCGAATTAGAAACCTACCACTTGCTTCCTGGCAATTTGAGCCAGCGCATCGTGGGGATTTTTGGGAAAGCCGTTCAAAATCAATTGGTGCCTTGCGAAGAAAGTACCCCGCACCTAAGTATCAAAGGCTATGTAGGTAAGCCGGAATACGCCAAAAAAACTCGGGGGGAACAATTTTTCTTTGTCAACAATCGCTACATCAAGAGTAGCTACCTCCACCATGCAGTAAATACTGCCTACGAAGGTTTGATTCAAGCAGATCAACACCCCTTCTACGTTTTATTCTTGAACATTGATCCCGCTACCATCGATATCAATGTGCATCCGACCAAAACGGAAATCAAGTTTGAGGACGAGCGGACCATTTACGCCGTAATCCGCTCTGCGGTCAAACAAGCTCTCGGTGCACACCAGGTCATGCCGGCGCTCGACTTTAGCATGGACGTCAACTTTCAAGAAAATTGGACCAAAAACCCCCAAACTTCCTTGGATGTGGACCGGGAGTACAGTTACAAAACCTACAATACTCCGGAGTTTCAACGTGCCTCCGTTTCGGGTTGGGAGCGCCTTTTTGAAGGGCAAGTTCCCCAATCCATTTCTCAACAATCTCCTGCTTCTACGGGCGAAGACCAAGAGCTCCTGACTTTTCCCAGTAGAGCCACAGCAGGTGAGGTTGCTTTGGTATTGGAACAGGAAGCCTCCGCCGGAACAGGGACCACTTTTCAAGTTGAAAAAAGCTATATCGTGGCCCAAATGTCTACAGGGCTACTTATCGTAGACCAGCAATTGGCTCATGAGCGTATTCTCTACGAGCGGTACCTCAAGCAACTCCAATCCACCCAAGGTGCTTCGCAGCAATGCCTATTTCCTACTGCACTGACTTTGAATCCAGCAGATTTTGCCTTGGTGATGGACATGCTTCCTGAGTTGACTAGCCTTGGCTTTCAGGTGGAGGAGTTTGGAAAGGATACCGTGGTCATTCGAGGCGTGCCTGCAGAAACACAAGAAAAAAATGAAAAGGAACTTTTTGAAGGGCTGATTGAGCAGTTTAAAAATTTCAAAAACGAACTCTCCCTAGACAAAAAAGAAAATTTGACCCGATCACTTTCCAAAAGAGCGGCGTTAAAGAAGGGACAAAAACTCGATCCACAAGAGATGGAAACCTTGGTAGGGCAACTTTTTGCCTGTCCGAATCCAAATTATTCTCCTTCTGGAAACAAAACCTTCGTGAAATTGGATTTAACAAGCATACACTCCTTCTTCGCAAAATAACATGTTTAGAAACATCACCCCAGTCGTTAAAAATTTGTTGCTGATCAACATTGCGGTGTTTTTGGTAGCCAATTTTGTATTTCCACCTTTAAATAAATGGTTTGCGCTGTACAACATCCAAAGTGCCCACTTCAAACCCTTTCAATTTCTTTCGTACATGTTTATGCATGCCGACTTTTGGCATCTATTCAGCAACCTTTTCGGACTCCTGATTTTTGGGCCACTTTTGGAGCAGTTTTTAGGGCCAAAGAAGTTATTTACGCTTTGGATGGTCTGTGGGATGGGAGCAGGGGTGCTGTATTCGGGATATACTTTAGTGCAATACCGTACCTTGGAGGAAAAGGTACTGGCCTTTGAAGCGGATCCTGATCCTGAATATTTCAATCGATTGGTGATTGAAAACAGAGGCTATTTTTCACCTGAAGTATTTGACTTTGTGGATCAGTACAGCAGAAATCCTGAGGATCCCATGCATATCCAGCGCGCGGAACAAACCTTGAACACCATTTTGGAACTGCAAGTCAACCAACCCATGGTGGGTGCATCGGGAGCGCTTTTCGGAATCTTGATTGCTTTTGGCATGCTTTTCCCGAATACACAACTCTTTTTACTTTTCCCTCCAATACCCATCAAGGCCAAGTACATGGTCACCTTCTATGGCCTGTACACGGTGTACAATATTTTAATTACCAGTCCTTCCGATAACGTCGCCCATTTTGCCCACTTGAGTGGATTAGTCGTAGGAGCAATCTTGGTGTACGTGTGGAAAAGAAATAGAAATTCCTTCTACTAATATGTATTCTAGCTTTTGGGATAATTTAAAAAACGCATTCAATCGACAAGACAATAGTTTGTACAAGCTCATGGCCATCAATCTGATTGCCTTTTTTGTACTGCTGATTGTACGGGTATTCTTGACGCTCAGTGGCTATGGAGCGGTGTACAAAGAAGTGATGGAATGGATCATGATGCCTGCTTCCGTTTCTACGCTTGCTACCCAGCCTTGGGCTCCTTTTACCTACATGTTCTTGCATGAAGGGCTTTTCCATATTTTATTCAATCTACTTTTTCTTTACTACTTTGGACTGCTGGTTCATCAGTACATCGGAAGTAGACGACTAACCAATCTATATGTCTTGGGAGGTCTTTTTGGGGCTGGATTTTATGTCTTGATCTACAATGTTGCCCCGTACTTCTCCCAAAATGTAGACAGTTCCCTCATGCTGGGAGCCAGTGCAGGAGTATTTGCAGTGGTGGTAGCTGCAGCTACACTTGCTCCACAAACGACTTTTTTTCTCTTCCTTTTAGGACCAGTCAAAATTGTCTACATCGCGGCATTCTATATCCTCCTTTCTTTTGCCAACTCCATTGGTGAAAATGCTGGGGGAGAAATCGCCCATTTGGGAGGGGCCATGCTGGGCTTCGGCTACATCTTTTTGTTGCGAAAGGGTTGGGACTTGGGCTTGCCTATTCAAAAAATAGGGATGTTTTTCGAAAAGCTATTCAGTAGGAGCGCTCCTAAGGTGAGCTACCGAAGACCAACGTCCCCTGGATCTCGATCTGCAAAGACAGAGCAAACGCATTCCGCTACCAAGGATGCATTAAGTCAGGAAGAGGTAGATAAAATTTTGGATAAAATTGCCGAAAAGGGCTACGAGGGCTTGACCAAGGAAGAAAAAAGAAAACTGTTTGAATACAGCAAGAAGTAAATGGTCAACAGTTAACAGTCCACTGTCGACAGCAGATTCGTTTGTAAACAGGTAGAGAATCTAAATTTAAATACGTTCTCCATTTGCTGATCACAATTGACTGTGGTCCGTCGACCGTCAACTGTTGACAAGATTTAGTCCTTACTTTCCAAGTGGAAATTCTAGCCCAAATCTGAAGTAGGTCTGTTGAATTCCTTGGCTTTGAAATTTGAATTCAGTACTCAGCGCCACCCAGTCTGTGAGCGGAACCACAGCTCCTACCCCTACATTCGCCCCACTGAGATTTCGCTTGGTACCAGCAGCCCCAGGTTGTGGATTTTCTGAAGTCAAACTGTAGCCAGTTACCACATAGACTTGCGACTTGTCTTTGGAGAGGTAGTAGCGCAGATCCGCGCTGAAATTGCTGCCTCTTCCTACGGCTGGAAATAGCTGCGTGTAACTGGGCATCAGCCCAAATTGTGGTGCAAAAAAGTACTCCCAGCCCAATCCGATTCCAGGTTCATCCAGACGTAACCCATACTGCCCCAATACATGAATCCGTGAATCTCCCTGCTCTTGCGCCTGAAGGATTGTGATTGAACCAAAAAGAAGTAATACCAATAAGAGAATCTTTTTCATGGAAGTATTTTTTGCGAAGCTACCAAATCCCAGGCATCACCCAACTTATTCCAATACTTTGACCAACCTACCCAATCTACCTTGTGAGTCGATACCCTTTAGGATCAGCAAATGCCTACTTGCAGTTTCGGAATTGAAATAGGATAGGGAGGCCTTCCCAATTGGATCTGTTTGAATCAGTGGATTCCAGTACAAGGTAGCTCGCTTATCGGTGAATTTATTGGCGGGAGAGTTTTCCTCGTATTTAGGCGAGTAAAAAACACGTGGGATGGAATAGCCACTGTATTTGGTCACCAAAGTACCCCCTACACTACTGTAGACCGTGCTTGTACCTGATTTGGTGTAAACAGCGATAACACCATTTCCCCCTTGAGAACCAAAGATTGCTGTTCGGGCAGGGTCTTTAAATACCTCCACACTTTCCACATCCCGTGGGCTGATTTGGGCAAGAATACTCGCATCAACCGGTACATTGTTGAGCATGTACATGGGTTCTACCCCTGCTTGAAGCGAGCCTACTCCTCGAATCAGTACCGTGGCATTGAATCCATCAAAGGTGACGCGTACCCCGGCCACACGTCCCTGGATCAACTGAAAAATATTGATAAACCCTTGTCCTCCAGGAATTTCATCCGGCTTGATTACAACATCTCCTTCTCCATAGATTTTGCGTGCTTGAGTTTGTTCTTCCTGAAGCGTTTCGGCCACTACCGTGATGGCTTCCAATTCTTTTTCCAAGAGGTTGGAATTGAACTGTTGCATCAAGCTTCGTTCGCCAAAAGTTGCGGCCAAACCTTTGGGCCAGCTGCTGTTTGCAGGATACCTACCGCCAAGTTCAGTTAGAGCAAGTTTGGGAACAGCAATGGCGAGATCAATAAAATTCCGTGCACGAAGGTCTTCTGCAGTGAGCGTCACGGACACCGAATCTTGGTATTGCAGGTCTGTCAGTAGGAAGTTTCCATCGGGACCATATTCGGTAGAGAGGAGCTCGATCCCTTCTCCTACCAGGGCGGTGATTTTTCCGCCTCCTAATCCTTTCTTGGTTGGGCTCTGCTCTTTAATTTTTCCCGAAATCGTAATTCCCTGTTCGATGTTGTAGCCTTGATCTGGAAGTCGGTTTTGGAGCACATCTTCCCAATCAAATCGGGTCCATCCGTGGGTGAGTAGCACCAAGTCAAGTTCCTCGGCAGCATTCGGAAGGTCTTTTCTAAAGTAATATCCAGGTCGGTAAACAGTTCCCTTCAAATCGCTAGTCAGCAGTAAGTGAGAATAGAGCGTCCCCTGCAAATCACTTTGATCTTCCACCTGATCTAAATCTACTACTGAGAGGGATAAATTAGCCTGGGAGATACTGTCTTGGAAGGTACTTTTGAGGTCCAAATTCACTTTCCCTCGTGAATGTAATGGCTCTTGGGATGTGCTGAGTTCCAGCGTTAATTCGTCTTTGTTCTGAACAAAAACCAATCGTTCCAGCAAGGGTCTGCCTTGCTCATCCAAAACAGCAATCGTATGGATTCCACTTGGGAGATTTTTCTTGGGGATGCGCACCCCCCAAAATCCATTGGCTAGCGTTCCTTCTGCCATGTAATTGATTAATCCACGAGTATGGGAGACCAATAGGAGTTTGCCAGAAACACCTGCTCCTTGAATCAAGGCAGAAATCACCGTACCATCGCTTGGATTTTGAACATGGATGCTGAGCCCATGCTGCAAGGCTTTGGGGAGTGGAATTCGTCGTGTAATTCCAGATACCGAGTCTTGAACTAAGGCAACATAATCAGCCCGCTGGGGGGTAAATTCAAGTTTACCAAGACCGGCAGCATTGGTGGCAAAGGAGGTGCCTTCCTCTCCTTCGATATTGCCCTGCAGTAGGAGCGGTGTTCCATCTGGGAATACTGCCCGAACGGCTACCTTAGATTTTTTGCCAAGGATCCAATTGCCTCCTTCTGGCAAAAATTGAATGTCCGCAGCCTCCAAGGAGTAGGGGAGTTTGAGCTTGTGCGTGACCTTGTACCCTGGACTTTCTTCAAAGGAAAGGGCGAGGTGTTGTGTAGGATGTGGGGCGTTGACAATGGAAAAACCAAATTCTGCTGTGCCTTGTGCATTGAGTTGAATGGTTTGGGCGTGCAGTTCCTCATCCCCAGCGATGGCTTGCAAACTGATTTGAGCATCACTCAGGGGTTCTCCCAGCGCATTGATTGTTTCCAAAGAGACTTGGTAGCGGACTCTCGAATTTTCCAGCCGGACCTCGCTGAATCGGACCGTAGGCAGAAACGCTCCACCCAGTCCGTCCACGACCTGTACTTGTTGGGTGAAAAAATAAGCCTCTCCAAAATTCCGCATCCAGGTGGTGTAGGCCTTGAGCTGGTAGATTCCCGTCTTTCCAAAGTTTGGAATCTTGAAGTCCCCCATGCCCCGTCCTTTGTCTAAGGCTACTACTTTTTGAGCAACCTTCAGACCATCTCCATCAAACAGATCCACGTAGAGGGTCTTGCTCATAGGGCTGGGTAGCTGTGCTCCGCCTGCTACTAAATAGGCCGAAAACCACAGGTCATCCCCCAGCGTGTAGGTGAATTTGTCGAGGTGGAGGTAGGCTTTTTCCACCGGAAACTCATCCTGAGAATTTTTAAAATAGGTTTGAATTTGTGTGGGAAGTGATTCTTGGGCTAGGGTAGGAACCGAAAAAATCAGAAGATTGAGTGAAAAAAGGAGGGATTGGATAGTTTTCATCGAAAAATTGATTTGGTATACGGGTTGTATAACGATTTTGGTAGATAAGGGTTGCTTCAAGGGTTAGGATCGGAGGGTTGAAGTTGGGCCACTTCGTTTTTATTGGCAAGCTGTCCACAGGCGGCATCGATGTCCTGACCTCTCGACTTGCGCACCTTGGCGATGATGCCTTGGCCTTCCAGTACGCGGATGTACATGTCCACGGCCTCTTGGGATGCCTGTCTGAATTCCCCTTCATCGATGGGGTTGTATTGAATGAGGTTGACTTTGGAAGGGATGATCTTGCAAAACTTAGCCAAAGCCTTGGCATGCCGCTCGTCGTCATTGATTCCTTCCCAGATCACGTATTCGTAAGTGACTTTTCGCGTGGTGCGGCTGTACCAAAAGGACAAGGCTTCTGCTAGATCTTCCAGCGGGTTCACCTCATTGATTGGCATCAGTCGGGAACGGGTCTCGTTGATGGCAGAATGAAGCGAGATGGCCAGGTTAAACTTTACCTCATCCTCGGCCATTTTTCGAATCATCTTGGGGATGCCCACGGTAGAAAGGGTAATTCTACGGGGAGCCATACCCAAACCCTCCGGGGAGGTGATTTTATCGATGGCATCGATCACATTGGCGTAGTTGAGGAGCGGCTCTCCCATGCCCATAAAAACAATGTTGGTCAGGGGTCGCTGAAAATAGGTTTCCGCTTCGTCTTTGATGGCCACTACCTGGTCATAGATTTCATCGGAATTCAGGTTTCTCATCCGCTTCAATCGTGCCGTAGCGCAAAAATTGCAATCCAAACTGCATCCTACTTGCGAGGAAATGCAGGCGGTGATGCGTTTGGTGGTGGGGATAAGCACCGACTCCACGATCTTGTCATCGAAGAGTTTAACCGCATTTTTGATGGTGCCGTCACTGCTGTGCTGCATCAGATCCACCCGAATGTGGTTGATGGAAAAGTGCGTTTTGAGTAGTTCCCGCGTGGAAAGCGAGAGGTTACTCATCTCATCGAAATTCTTCAGCGACTTGTTCCAGAGCCATTCATAGACTTGCTTGGCACGGAATTTTTTCTCCCCCTGCGCTAGAAAGAATTCTTCCAGTTCGGGCAAGGTTAATTTTCGGATGTCTTTTTTCTGAAGTTCCACGGTACAAAGGTAGGGATTGAAATTGGGAATGCGGATAAAGGTGGGTAAGCACCACAGAATTTCTGAGGGCAACCTCAGGTTAATTTGTGAGTTTAGGCCTTCCTTTTCTTAGAAAAAGAAGGGGATTCAGGAACATATCCCTTATTTTTGCAGGTGAAATTCTAACGCCTTGTTATGCGCCAATCTTGGTGGAAAATACTTACCCTAGGGCTTTTGATGTACACGCTTTTGGGTGGCTTGCTGCTGGATGCCCCTCGGCTTCCTATCCTCAATGAGACCATTCGCGCGCTCCATTTTCACGTGACCATGTGGTTTGGAATGATCTTGATGCTCCTGGTGGCTGCTTGGTACTCGGTGAAATACCTGCGAAGCAATGACCTCAAGCACGACGACATTGCCTTGGAATTTACGGATGCCGCCATTTTGTTTGGGGTATTGGGCATCGCCACAGGCATGTTATGGGCCAAGTTTACCTGGGGAGATTATTGGAGTGGGGATCCCAAGCAGAATGCTTCTGCCATCGGTTTGCTCATGTATTTTGCCTACCTCATCTTGAGAGGAAGCCTTTCAGATGCCCAGCAGCGCGGGAGAATTGCCGCGGTGTACAATCTTTTTGCTTTTGCTGCCTTTATCCCCTTGATCTTTGTCCTGCCTCGCCTTACGGATAGTTTGCACCCTGGAAATGGGGGCAATCCTGGCTTCAATGCCTACGATTTGGATTCCCAACTCCGGCTGGTGTTTTATCCTGCCATTATTGCCTGGACACTTTTGGGAACTTGGATCGCAACTGTTCGTGTTCGTATCCGTAGGCTAGAGCGAGAAGTGGAGGAAAATCTTGTAAATGATTAATCGATGAAAAAAATAGCTGCATTCCTGTTGGTAATTTTTGCCTTTGCCGCTCAGGCTCAAGAGAAAATCGCCGTTACGGCTGCTGATTACAGCAATAAGGAAGTAGAGATGGCGGATGTCATGCGTAGTGAAGGAAAAATATATGTGTTGGTGGGAATCATCGTGTTGATTTTCATTGGCCTACTCGCCTATGTGATTCAAACAGATCGTCGCGTTTCCAAGTTGGAGAAAAGTAAAACAAACTAAGGGCCACTGCCATGAAAAAAGGACACCTAATTGGTTTAGGAATTATTGCTGTAGCAATTGTCATCATCTTGAGCTCCATAGGCGATGCAAGTAGTTACGAGAGTTTCAATACTGCCCTCGAGATGAAGCAGGATGGGGAGGACAAAGCCATCCATGTGGTGGGTAAATTAAAAAAGGATCCCTCCGGTGAAGTTTCAGGAATTGAGGTTCGGGAGGATAAAACTTCCTTTACTTTTTTGTTGGTAGACAATGAAGGAACCGAGCAAAAGGTATTTTACAACCAGCCGGTGCCTGCAGATTTTCACCGCTCCGAACAGGTAGTGGTGATTGGCTCCTACCGAGATCAAGAACTATTTGTAGCAGACAAGATACTCATGAAATGTCCTTCCAAGTACCAGGAAACGGACGTGCAAGCGGCTGGAATGTGATGGCGTATATCCCAAGTAAATTCGTATGATGAATACCTTTATGGGCAATTTTGGTCACCTGACTACCTTGGTGGCCTTTGTGAGTGCATTGATTACGGCCTTTGCCTACAGTCAGTATTTCAAGGCCAACGAACTGGAAAAAGCCAGTTGGCGAAGATTCAGTCGGGTGAGTTTTTACATCCATGCGCTTTCTACCAGTTTGATCGCGGTTTCCTTGTTTGAAATCATTTACAACCAGCGTTACGAGTATTTTTACGCTTACTCCCACAGTTCCAAAGCGCTACCCGTCCATTACATGATCTCCAGTTTTTGGGAAGGCCAGGAAGGGGCCTTTATCCTTTGGGCATTTTGGAATGTGGTGCTTGGCTTGATCTTGGTACACACCAACAAATTCTGGGAGGCCCCCGTGATGGTCGTCTTTTCTTTGGTTCAGGCCTTCCTCATCTCCATGATTTTGGGAGTAGTGGTAGGGGACTTGAAGATTGGTAGTTCCCCCTTTATTTTGCTTCGAGATGCTACCCAAGCGCCTATTTTTGAATTGAATCCAGACTTTGTGCCGGAGGATGGAACGGGACTTAATCCCCTGTTGCAGAATATTTGGATGGTGATCCACCCCCCTACGCTCTTTTTGGGCTATGCTTCCACCTTGGTTCCTTTTGCGTTTTTGATTGGTGGATTGGTTACCAAAAAATATGCAGAATGGATTCGTCCAGCCTTGCCTTGGGCGATTTTTTCTGCCATGATTTTAGGGATGGGCATCATCATGGGCGCCTATTGGGCCTACGTCACCTTGAATTTTGGGGGGTATTGGAACTGGGATCCGGTAGAAAATGCAGTCTATGTGCCCTGGCTCATCTTGGTAGCAGCGATCCATACCATGATCACTTTCAAGAAAAGTGCCACTGCCCTGAAGACCTCCATCATCTTGGTGATCCTCAGTTTTATATTGGTGTTATACGCCACTTTCTTGGTTCGTTCTGGGGTGTTGGGAGATGCTTCGGTACACTCTTTTACGGATTTGGGCTTATCGGGACAGTTGCTGCTGTACCTTTTGTTTTTCATGGGAGTGGCCATTTTCCTTGCCGCTCGTGCATGGACGCACTTGCCCACTTCGGAGCATGAGGCATCTGTTTATTCCCGAGAGTTTTGGATTTTCGTGGGTGCAATGACTTTGGGGCTCATGTCCTTCCAGGTGATTTTGCCTACTTCCATTCCTGCTTGGAATGCCTTGGTGGAGAGTTTTGGAGGAATTTCCAACATGGCTCCACCCGCTGATCAGGTCGGGTTTTATACCAAGTTTCAACTGTGGTTTGCTGTAGCATTGGCCTTATTGACTTCGGTAGGGCAGTTTTTCTGGTGGCAAAAAATCGATAAGAAGACCTTGCGGGATTCTCTCGTGACGCCTTATGTGGTGTCCATCCTTTTGTCCACAGCCATCATCGTATTGACTAAGGTGTACGACTGGAAATACATGATCCTGGTGCTCACAGGGATATTTACCATTGTGGCCAACGCGACTATTTTGATCAAACTATTGAAGAAGTCCACTTTCAAACTCGCGGGTGGTTCGCTGGCACACATTGGTTTGGGGATGATTTTGATTGGGATCATGTTCAGTTCGGGCTACTCGGAAGTGATTTCCATGAACATGTCTGGGTTGACCTACAGCAACAGTTGGGAGGATGAAATGAACAAGGAACATGTTCTACTTTGGATCAATAAGCCTACTCAGATGAAGGACTATACGGTGGTGTACCGAGGTAGACAAAAGAAGGTTGTAGGGATTCCTGATTATGTGCCTGCCAAGATTTTGGCTTCTACAGGTAAGGTTAATGAGGCGATTGCTTTGGAGGATTACCAAATCCATTTCAAAAAAGGAGATACGGTACAGTTGGTCTTGGAGGAAAACGACTACTTCAAGATTGATTACCTACAGAAAGAGGCCTTGCAGTTTTCGCTAACACCCATGTCCCAGTACAATGAAGGAATGGGGGGCTTGATCTCTTCGCCTGATTCCAAAATATACCTCGACAAAGACCTGTACACCTATGTGGCTGCCATGAATGATTTCTCTGATCCTGAATGGAAAGAGGATGAAACCTACGAGGTAAGTAAGGGAGAGCAATTCCATGTGGCAGATTTTGTGGCCTATTTTGATGGTGCAGAGGTATTGAAAGAAATAGATGGATACACTTTGAAGGAAGGAGATGTAGCCGTGAAGGCAAAAATCCGTGTCTTGGATTACGATGTGGAAAAATTGCTAGAACCGACTTTCATTATCCGTGACAATCAGGTAGGCAAACTCCCCGTGACCGACTCTGAATTGGGTATCAAAATCAGTTTGGAAAACATTCTCCCAGATCAAAACAAATTTGTATTCAAGGTCAACCAATACCAGAAGGACTATGTAGTGCTAAAGGCCATCGTCAAACCCTACATCAATGTACTATGGATTGGAACGATCGTGATGTTATTCGGCTTTACCGTGGCTATTTACCGGCGATTTGACGAGTTTGTCAAAATGCGGGATAAGGGACTTGAATAATTCGATTAGTCCTAACTTTTCTGTAATCATTGAGCCTTTTTATTGTACAAAGTACTAAGTACCAAGTAGGGATTCATATTCGGACTAGAATTCTTTTTTAGTCTTGCTACTAGCTACTTGATACTTATTTCTTGTCCAAAAAAATGCGGGCCAGGGTACTCGCTACGCCATCCTCTTTGTGATGTAGGGTGACCTCATCGGCCACTGCTTTCACTTCTGGGAAGGCATTTGCTACGGCTACTCCCCATCCTACTTGCTGGAGCAAGTCGATGTCGTTGTAGCCATCTCCGAAGGCTACTACTTCGTTCAAACCAATGGCGTAGCCATGATCTAGGATTTTTTTCAGTCCAGTGGCTTTGGAAATCGGTTTAGGTGCGATTTCCAGATAGGTGTCCTTCGATCGGTAGAGGTGCAGTTGGGTTCCCAATCTTTGGAGGAGGGTTTGGTAGAGCTGTCCGATTTTTGTCGCATCTCCCATGCACATGACCTTGTGCGCCCCATGATTTTCCTCTTTCCACCGTTCGATGACCACCCAGGGATCGGTCCAGGAAGGGATAACTTTTGTGTTTTGAATTTCGCGGAGCGCAAAATAATCTTCATTCAGGGTATGCCATTGTTCTCCATAAAGTAGGCTCAAATGGAGTCTAAGTTCATTGGCAAAAAGCACAATTTCTTCGACCAGGTGGATTGGAATGGTGATGGATTCGAGTTTCTCTCCTTCTGCATCCAAAACCAATGCGCCGTTGTAAGCGATGAGGGGTTCCTTGGGGCGATTCAAGTCTTGCAAAAGGTGCCGCATGGCAGCAGGCATGCGGGCGCTTGCAAGAAAAAATGGAATCTCTGGTGAAATGGAAGAGACGATGCCGATGAGGTTTTGGGAAAGGGAGCGCTCTGAGTTGAGCAGTGTGCCGTCAATATCGGAGCAGATCGCTTTAAATCGCATCGAAGGAGTGGGATAGAGGTTCATGAGTAGGGATAACCACAAATCTAGGGTAACGCTACTACTTGTTTTTTAAAAATCCTGGGTGTCAAAGGTGTATTCTTCCATCGAAACATTCTCTGGATTGTAGGGGTCTGTCTGTACAAACTGTATGGTGATTTTGTCGTATTCCGCGGCTTTTTCAAAGTCCTTAAGGTAGAGTTCAGCACAGTTGCGGGCTAGCAGTTCGCGCTGCTCTGCTAGGATTTTTGGATCTCCATTTTCGAGTTTTAGAAAAATGATGGATTCTTCCACTCCATTTTGGGAGGTATTGGAAAGGCTGACGCTCATGCCTTGAAATTTTCCAAGGGTGCGCAGTTCTTCAGAAGGTAAAAATCCATCTCCCAGTAGACCTTCCATACTCCCGAAAGCAAATTGAGCGATTTCTTCAGGTGCACAAGCACAACTTGATAAAGAGAAGAATAGAAAAAGGGCGCAGAGTTGTTTTTTCATAACTGCTAAACGTGGCGCGCGCTTAGGATAGGTTTAGGAAAGAAGCGGTTTGATTTTCTTCAGGTAGTTTTTGATTTGAATTAACTTCCGTTTTCAAAAGTAATCTTGTAGAAGACAAAGCGCTTGTCTTCGGGATTTTTAATTCGAGTGATTAAAGGGAATCCTTTTTTCTCCTCGTATTGCTTGTTGAGAGCCTTGATGAGTCGGGAGCGTTTGATTCGTTTGGAGTCAAAGTTGGAGATTTGATGAATACCCAAGGCCCTATCAAATTCATCCGTGCTCAATTTATCTCCATCGTGTGTAAGTAATTGCAAGAGGATTGCTCCATTTTCCTCTTCTAGGTTCTCTTCTTCTTTTTCCTGATCAAGGAGAGGAAGACTTTCTACCTTTTTTCTATTTTTAAACTGCCTCCCCATCCAAAAACCAAGAAGTAAAACAGCCGGTAATCCAATCCAAAGTGCTAGGGGGGAAAGGGAAGCAGTCTCAAGTTTTTCATCTGCATCCAGGAGTACCAGCTTGCCGATCTCACGGGATTGGCTTCGAATCAGATCTAAGTCAATCATCGCTTCTCTGCCTTCGGTAAGGCTATTCTTGTTGAATTCAAAATACCGAAATGTGTTCCCAATGACTTCGAAATAGGGAGAATTAAACATTTTAGTATGCTTGTTTCCCTCATAAACAAATAATTTGCCCGTTTCTTTCTCAATGATGATCCAGATGTGCCAACCTAGTTTTGGTAATTGAGAGGTCGTCACACTGAATGCATAATCTTCAGTCTCGTACAAATAACTTTCGTTAGCATGGGCAATTTCAGCAATATCAAATTCTCCAATTTTAATTGTGAAAGGCTGCCAAGACTTTTTTTCCATATCCAGAAAAAAACCATTGGCTTCTTTTTCGAGCCTTGGAATTCGGGGATTGGTATATTCCCCTAACCAGGTCATGATCCCTTTTGAATTTTCGTAAGCCCCTAAGGGGTAATAGTCAAGGGGTTGATTGGGGGCTTGTATAAATTCCCAAGATCCATTTAGCGTATCAAATTCCATTAAATCCGCATGGGAATTCCAAAGGCCCCTTCCACCTAGAATATGGTAGGTATTGTTTTTTTCAAAAAAATAAGACCCACAGGTATAACCTCTATTTGCAAATTGGTACTCTTTAACTAATTGACCATTTTGGAGGGAATAAAAATCAAAGGAGCAGTGTACAAAAACCTTCAAGGTCTGGCTCGAGGGATCGTAGTTTAAATCATATCCAGAGGGGAGGTTTTCATA
>Ga0169931_10008760_pt1 | contig 14701 bp, 7 predicted proteins | sample Kivu_15m_20L_FD_129675 | JGI IMG/M metagenome (GOLD analysis project Ga0169931, IMG submission 129675) | Freshwater microbial communities from Lake Kivu, Western Province, Rwanda to study Microbial Dark Matter (Phase II) - Kivu_15m_20L... | ecosystem: Environmental > Aquatic > Freshwater > Lake ...
CATCCGCCCGTGCCGGTGACCGTGTAGGTCATCGTGGCTGTGCCGGCTGCAACACCGCTGATCGCACCGGTGGAGGCATTGATCGTGGCTACAGCCGCGTTGCCGCTGCTCCAGCTGCCGCCAGAGACCGTGCTGCTGAAGGTAGTGCTGCCATCCACGCAGATCGCCTGCGTGCCGCTCAGCGTGCCAGCGCTCACAGGCGCCGTTACCGTCACCGCGAAGGTCTCCGAGTCGGTACCACAACCGTTCGAGGCCACCACCGTATAATCACCGGTCGCCAGGACCGTAGCGGACGAGATGGACGGGTTCTGTGAAGAGGAAGTGAACCCGTCAGGACCGGTCCATGAGTAGGTGATCGTACCCGAGCCAGATGCACTTGCATTCAAGTTGAGCGTTGAACCCGCACAAACAGGACCATTGCTTCCGAACGTGTTCAACACCGGCGCAGCTACAGGCGTGCCAGCACATCCGCAGTTGGGTGCAGTTCCCGTGTAGACATCATTGACCGTGCACGGATCATTATCGTTGCAGGGAGTACCCGGCAACGCACTACCACCGATCACACCCAGACAATCCAAGGTGCACGAACCAATGTTCACGGCCGTGGCATCGATATCACCCGTCAATGCCGGATCTTGATTTCCATTAAGGGAGACGAAGAAGTTGCGATTATTCGCACTGGTGTAAGTGTCGTTAACGACATTGAACTCAGTGCACCCAGTGTTGTTGCTGACGGTCAAGCGCCACACGGTCACCCACGTATCAGCGGGAAGTGAGGTTTCACATCCGCCATCATCGATCAACCACCCCAGCTGGGAGTTTCCAACTGCGGTGTAGGTCCGATACTTGAACCCATTCCCGGGGGTAACTTGAGCGGAAGGCCCGAGCGGGAAGGCTTGGTTGGAGGTGCACCAAGGGCTGGAGCCCAAACCAATGGTGGCTGGAGATGTGGCCGGCCAACGTACGGTGAACACCAGGTTACTGATGACCTCGTCGAACGAATTACCGTTCGCACGCAAACGGACATCCATCTGGTTTGCAGTGGGCCCTGGAACAAGGTCGATGTCAACACTGGTCGGCAATTGGGCACGCAGCGCCCCACCGGAAAGTATCAGAAGCGCAGCGGCGGCGAACCACTTACCACAGCGTGTGAACAATTCAAACATGGTCTTGAGGTTGATTTCGGAGTTCTGGGATAGGGCGGGCAAGAGAAAGGTAGAAGGACGCGGTGTCAAGGCAATTGTTCATCACGCACCTGGGTTGGAACGGCTCCTCCTATGTTGAAGAGGATGATATCGCGATCATTGGCGCTGCCCGTATAGCGCACCAGACCGTCGAGGTTGGTATCGGCACCAAGATAGCCGGTGACCGTGTTGGTAGGCACCAGACCACCCACACTGACCAGGATGGGGTCGCGATCGTTGGAACCACCCGTATATCGCAGGAACCGATCACCGTTCACGTTGCCCGACCACAGGGTGAACTTTCCACCATTGTTGCGGCGTGCGTCCGTTCCGTACGTAGCAGTACCTGCGATGGTGAAGTCGACCTGCACCTGCGTGCCGCTCAATGCCGCTGGGTTGGCGGTCATGCAGCCGAAATGGTTGCGATGCCGCACGGCCACATGATAGGAACCATTGGGCACGGCCAGTCGCACTGGAGCCCCACCGGCGCCTACCACCTGGCCGGAGGCGGTGACCACGGCGCTCATGCTCGCCACAACGGTGGTGGGCTGTGCGGCGGAACGCAACTCCACCACGACCCAATCCACGACGGCGTCGGAGCCGGTCTGTGCGAGGACCGCAGGGGCGAGGGTCTCACCTCCCCCACCCACATGCACGTAGCCGAGCCCGGTGTAAGGCTCTGTCAACGGAAGCAAGCCCTGCACACGCAGCGCGTCCGACATCAGGCCGCTGGCGCTGTTGTAGGGGCCATCCAATGCCAGGCGCACATCCAGGACAACACCGTCAGTGACCGTCGCCACCACGGGAACACGAGCGCTCTCGCTCACCACGGACGGTGTTTCCACATGCCAGTCATAGAGATAGTAGTACAGAGAGGACCCACCGGTGCTGCCCGTGATCGCACCCAGCCCGGCAAGGTCATAGGGATAGCTCACACCAGCATTGTCGCGGTGCAGCTGCTGGATGATCTCCGTATTGTCGTCGTAGGCGGTGATGCGATGTCCGGTACCGGCAGGGACCTTGAAGTCAAGCTGAACACGTGTGGTTCCGTTGGGCACATAGACCACTTTCTCAGCGATCAACTGGCCGGCATTGTCAACAAGCGCGAAGTGGCGCTCACCATTGCCTGTGGCGTAGACCTTTACAGACTTCAGGGTAAAGGGCTTGAAAGCGTCGAACACGAGCCACTGCCTCACGCTGGAACTGTTCAGAGCGCCGGTAAGATCGGTCTTGCCCACCTGTGCATTCACCCCGGGCGTGACCATCCGGCGGGAAGCGTAGAAGGTGGTGGTGGTGTTCAACACGGGCGTGGTGAACTGCAGGCCAGTGGCGAGCGGCGTGGCGGAGTTCAGGTCAGCGTACCAACGCACCTCTCCTCCGGAATCCTCCGCCTCCAGGACGGCAGCGGCAGGCCCCAGGACCTCGTCACCGGACAGCACAGGCCCGGTCATCGGCGATTGGATCTCGACGGCCACTGTCGGGGCTACGAGCGCCCCGCAAGGTCCTGTGACAGTGACGCTGTAGTTGCCGGAGGCTGTCACATCGATGGAACGCGTGGTGGCACCATTGCTCCATGCATACGAATAACCGGGAGAAGCCGTGAGGCGCACCGTTCCACCGGAAGCGGCCTTGAGACCGTTCGGCGCGGAAATACTGGCGCTGCCGCCACTGCCGGCAGGGCGCTGCTGCGTCAGGGTGAAGGGGATCGCGGTCCAGTTATTGGCATCGGTCTCCTCGGCGAACACGTTCGTTGGATCTACTTCGGCCACGATCCAATAGTTGCCGTTGCAGAGCCCGTCCATCATCACGATCCACATCATATCCAGGCTTTCGGAATAGATGTCGGTACGGCCCACCGATATACCCTGAACGTTGGTTCCACAACCATAGGCTCCGTACAGGCCCCGGTTGGCGAACATATCCGTGGTCATTACAGTCCCTCCACCATAGGTCTGGTCGTCCCGGCAATGCCCGTTGTAGGTCGTGCAGCTGCCATAGTCCATCAGGCAGAACCCGATCTTGGCGCCGGTGGCAACGATCGGCCAGTCACGCGGATCGGGGACACCGGGCTGTTCCAGGCGCAGGGTCATGGTGGTCCAATCGTTCACGTGGTAATGACCATGGCTTGCATGGTAGGTCATGCTGCCGGCCTCACGCTCGGTCCAGCTCATCTGTGACCCGTTCTTGCGATAGACCCGCTGGTAGATGATCTGCTTGGGGTTCTCCCCATTGGGACAGGCGAAGTTGTTCTGGCCGCTCACCTCGAAGGTGTCGGTACCGCAAACGAATGTCCGCAGACCGTCCTGGCTCACGGTACGCACCTCCAAGGGGCCATGACCGATGTTCGGGGTGGAGCCGGACACACGAAGGCGGCCTGCATTGGTGCCGCTCTGAGGATACTCGCTCGGTCCGGAAGCATAATTGGACAGGCCGAACCACGAGATGGTGATATCCGGCTTGAGCTCGCAGTTGGTCTGCCCGGGGGTCTCGCAGATACAGCTCGTTGCCGTGGTGAGACTGCATTGCGCCCACAGGGAGGATGCAGGCATCAACAACACAACGGACAGGATGGAGAAGTGACGTTTCATGCAGAAGTTCTGTTGAACGGGTCGGCAATGTACACGAAGTGGATGCCTTCGGTCAAGCCCGTGCGGACAAATTGGCGATGCTAATCGAGCACAAATCGGCCGATCATGGGGATCCCGTCCCCGGACCGGCAGACGATCTGGTATACGGCGGAGGGCAGGTGGCCAGGTGCGATGATGAACGTTCGGCCGCCATTGGTGCGGCCCGTGCATAACCTGCGCCCCAAGCCGTCGAGCAGTTCCCAGGTGTGTTCCGGTCCTTCCGGCAGCCCTTCCATCACTATCTGCCTGCCGGGTAGCACCCGGACGTCCAATCGAGCATGCGCACCATGTTGTTCTCCGGTGCCCAGGCCCACCTCGTAGCGCGCGGCCCCACCACCGGCCATACCGGCCCACAGGCTACCATCGGGTGCGCGCAACACGGACAGCACGTTGTCATCGGGCAGACCGGAGTTGGCGGATCCAAGGGTGGTCCAATCACTCACATCTCGGAACAGCAACACGCCCGCGGTCTGGGTACCCACCAGCTTCATGTCCTGTGCATCGATGTGGATGCAGTTCATGCTGTTGTCCGGCAGGCCCGCGGTGAAGATGTTGTATGCGAACCACGGTCCTCCGATGAAGTCACCGGCATGCCAGACCAGTCCCCCTGCCGGACAGGCCAACCATCGGTCGCCATTGCCATCCAGTGCGATGGCGTTGGCCGAGTTGTCCGGGAAGAAGGAATTGAAGGTTGTGTAATAAATGAAGTCGGTTTCGTCGAAATAGATGAGGCCAGCGTTCAGTGAGGCCACGGAGACCAGGTCGTCGCCGCGCACGGCCACCTGTTTCACATGCGGGAGGAAGAACTGGTTGCCCCCATAGCTGTCGCCGGTATCGTCGTAAACACGCCACCCTTCAGTGGTGCGGCAGGCCAGTCCAATCGGTGTGGACACCCACACCCAGCCCCGGTGATCATGGGTGATGCCATTGATCTCGAACAAGGGAAGCGTAAGGCCTTCGGTATCCACTGCGGACCAATTCGTTCCATCCCAGATACCGATGCCGTTGAACCGGGTGCCGACCCACAGGCGCCCCTCCGCATCCAAGGCAAGGCAGGAGATGTCATTGGAAGGAACATCGCTGTTGCCCACTTGGAACGTGGACCAGATGCCGTCCTGCAGCCGCACCAGGCCCCAATCGGTGCCGAACCACAACGTGCCATCGGGTTCGGCCAGCATGCTGCCCACCCTGTCACTTGGCAGGTGGCCGGTGGCTGTGCCGAACACCTCCCATGTCCCCCCCTGTGCCAGCAGCAACGACCGCAGGCACAGCATCACCAAGGGGACGAGGACCGCACGCATCAGGGCAACTGCTCGGAGATGGTGGCCGTTGGGATGGACCCGCCGATATTGACCAGGATCGGGTCGCGGTCGTTACCGGGGCCCACATATTTCACCGCACCATCGAGGTTGACATCCTCGGCCAGGTAACCCGTGACCGAAGCGGTGGGCACCGATCCGCCGATCGCGGACAGGATCGGGTCACGGTCATTGGCAGGACCCGTATACTTGATCGCATCATCCGGCAGCACGTTACCGGCCCACAGGAAGGCCGATGCGCCAGACACCTTGCGCGCGTTGGTGCCGAACACGGCGGTGGCCCCGGACCGCAGATCGAGCACCGCAGCGACCGCCCCCAGCGTAACATCCGAGGCTCCCATGCAGCCGAAGTGATTGCGGTGACGCACAGCCACATGGTACGCACCCGGAGCCACCGCGAAGCCGAGCGGCGAAGTGCCATCCATATCCACAATATCGCCATCGCGCTGGATGAGGCCATGCCGCACGGCGACCACCACGGAGGGATCACTGCTTTGACGCAGCTCCACGCGGACCCAATCCACCACGGCGCTATTGCCGGTCACACTGAACACACCCTCAACCACCTGCTCGCCGCCGCCGCCCACTGAAGGGAGACCAAGGTCCGTATACGGCTCGGTGGTCGGCAACAGGCCACTCGAACGGAGCGCGTCCCGCATCAGGCCATCAGCGGCCACGTAAGCGCCATCAAGCCAGGCGGAGGCCTGCAGCGGAAGCAACACCGGCACGCAGAAATTACGCACCACCGGCGCACCCACATTGATGTCCTGCGAAACGAACGCCAGCTGCTGGCCGTAGCCATCCTCCACCTCGATGACCCCGGCTCCGTAGGCGCAGCAATTGCCGTCGCCATAGCTGTCGAACACACGCAGCTCATAGCAGCCGGCCGGCACACAAAGGTTTACCGACGGCTGCACCTGCGTGCCATTGCCTGCGAGCTGGGCGTAAGGGCCGCCGGAGGCGATCACATTCCCACCGGACAACAACTGCCAGGTGGTCTCATCCCCATACCGGTCGATGGTGATGTTCACCACGATCGGGAAGCAGGATGCCGTGGTGAAGGAACGCACCTGGGAAGGGGGCGCGGCACCGCATCCGTTGATGGCCGTAACACGCCAGTGATAGGTGCTGTTGGGCGCGTTGGCAAGGGTCGGGTTGAAACCCGTACCGGTCACACCGGCCACCTGCTCGACCACGTTGGACATACCCGGGTCCGATGCGATCGTCACGGTATAACTGGTCGCTCCGGGGGCTGCGGACCACGACAGCGCGCTGCCCGGCGTCACATCCACAGCACCATCAGCCGGTGCGCTCAGGACCGCAGCATCGGGAACATCGGAGACCACCAACTGCAACGCAACACTGCGGTTACCACTGGCTGATGTGGTGCTGAGCGTGAAGGGGTAGGTACCGGGCGTGATGGAGGCGGTGCCACCGAGGCTCAACACGGTGCTCGATCCCGGTGACACGGGGTTGGTGCTGAAGGAGGACGATAGTCCGGCCGGAAGACCCGAGACCGAGCAGGTGATGGGCTGTGAATAGCCCAGTACCGATGTGGTCTGCACGGTGAACTGCGTGCCAGCGGGCCTGCATGTGGTGGCGGTCTGCGGTTCAACGGTCACCGCGTAGTCGGGCAGCGAGGCGGCGGCGATACTGAAGTTGGTATTGGAGATATCGTAGAAGATGTTGCCATTGGCGCGCACCATGACCCGCGCCGTGGTGGTTGCCGGTATCAAGGGTAGTGCCACGCTCTGGCTGCCATCATTGGGCGTTGCGGTGAGCAGCGTGAAGGGATAGGTGAAGCCGCCATCAACGCTCAGCAGGATATCCACGTTGGCGGTGTTCACGGGCGCCACGTTGGTGGAAGCGACATCCCATGTGACCGTATGCGTGCCGCCAGCGTTCCAGGTGAGGGCGGTATTGGGTTGGGTGACCACGAACGGACCTGCCGTACCGGATACCGTGACCACCATATTGTCCTGGTCGTTGCAACCAGCGCCGGGTGCGTTGTCCCGCACGGTTACCCGGAAATTGTAGGTCCGGGCTACGCTGGCGAGCACTTCCCACGTGGGGGTGGTACCGGCCACCACTGCGCTCAAGGCCGGCACGTAGCGTTCCGGTCCGGCGGTGGGCGACAGGGAGCGGAAGTTGGGACCCGAGGTGCTGGTGGCCACCGGAGGCTGGGTGGACACCTGGTTGTTCATCTGTTCCCAGCAATAACTGAGGGTATTGCCCGTGTTCGCATCGCTTCCGGTGGCCGAAAGCAGGAAGGGGGTGCTGCGAGGGATGGTGCGGTCGGGGCCGGCGTTCACCGTGGGTGCGATGTTACCGGAAGGGGACACCACCGGACAGGTACTGCTGGTACCCACCGTGATGTTGGCAGCCATCTCCTGCATGCTGTAACCGAGGAAATATGCATCGGAGTTGTTCTGGACGTTCGGCGCGCAGATACCGGCGTACCCCATGATGGTGCTGGCGCTGCCGGGCTCGAAGGCCGCTGCACTGGCCCGGTTGCAATTGTTGTTCTGCGTGTGGTTGCCCCCGAACTGGTGCCCCATCTCATGGGCCACGTAATCCACATCAAAAGGGTCACCCACCGGATTGGTCTGTCCAGTTACACCGCCGGCCTTCAGGCTGTTATTGCACGGGCTGTTGAGGTAGGCAACACCACCGCCGCCGGTGCTGAACACGTGGCCGATGTCGTAGTTGGCACTGCCGATGACTCCGTCGCAGGTGGTCTGATTCTGGCCGAGCATGGTACCGCCATTGCTATTGGTGTAGGGATCCGTTGATCCCGACAGGTAGATGAGCGCATCGGTGTTCGGCACCAGCACCATGGTGAGCGTGGCGTCCTTCTCGTAGATACCGTTCACGCGGTTCATGGAGGTGACCATGGCGGCCAGGGCCGGACCCTTGTTGTTGTTGGTGGTGTTCGATCCGTGGTAGTTGGCGTACTCACCCGTGCATGCCAGCGCCAGGCGATACGTACGGAGCTGGCAGTCGCCCACACGGTCCTCCCCCATCTCCTGCATCCAGTTGCGGGAAAGTGTTGCGGCCGCTTCCACGTCGTTCACCGCATCATACCCGCAGTTCATCACCGCATCGGGGCCCTGCTTCCGGAACCTATCCTTGCGATAGACGATGATGTGGGCTGCATCGCCGAAGGAATGGGGATCGATGAACCACCATCCGTCACGATCGTCCATGACCATGGCATGGAGCCCATGCATCGTCAGGTCCAGGCGCACCTGCACGTGTGGCCGGTCAAGGCTGATCCCAGCGAAGGTGCGGATGTCCGGATAACGGGCAGCCAGCTCAGGATGCATGACCGTGTTCGGCCAGATACTGAAGCGTTCCGCAGTACCATCGGGACGCGGAAGTTGCAGTTCGGTGCCGATGGCACGGGTCGCCGGCAGCAGCGAGCGCAATGCGGGAAGGTCGAGCGAACAGGTGCGTTGTTCCTGCGGAGTAATGCGGCGCTCCGTCCCTGGCAGGAGGCGTACATCGGCCACGTCGCTCCAAAAGGCACCGCGCTGAGCATTGGCAGATAGAAATAATGCGACCCCGCTGACCGCGAGGATGGCACGTGAAAACGTTTTCATCGGGTTATCGATCATCGTTCTACCACCATCAACCGTTGGGAGATGATGCCCTCCGGTGCGTCAACCTCCAGCACATAGGGACCTGCGGCAAGGCCGTTGAGGTCAAGGGCGATGGCCTGGGACCCGGCGACGAGATCGCGGACCTGCGACCGGACAAGCCGACCTGCCGCATCGCGCAGCGAGAAACGGACATGATCGGCCGCTGCCGCGCGTTCCACGAATACCTCCGTAACGTCCGAGGCGGGATTGGGTGCTACGCGAACATCAGTGGCGGCCGTCGGCAATGGTCCAACTCCGGTGAACAGGCTGTAGATCTCCCCGGTACGGTCCTGACCCTCGAGGGACACATAAAAATCCCCGTTGTTGGTGACCACCCCGGTCCAGTCGTCGTTCACGATCTCGTACGCACCAGCGCCGCCCAGTGTATTGATGAGGCAGACCACGTATTCCTGACCACCCTCCCACGCAAGTTCAGCGTCCTGGAAGCTCAGCAAGGAACTCCCATAGAACACCTGGTAGCGGTAGATGCCGGAGACCTGCTCACCGCCCGACTTCGCGACGGGCACGCACAACTGGTAGGGCATCACCTGCTGAACGCTACCCAATCCCTGACCTCCGGTATCCAACCAGCGCACCGTGAACACGCAGGAAGAGAAGAGCGAGCTGAACGGTCCATCCGGACGCATCCTCACCTCGATCTGGTCCGTAGGCAGCGTGGCCCACGTGATGTCGATCGTGGGCAGTTGTGCCATCGACCGCGACACAAGCAGGAGGAGTATGAACAACGTGCCCGATCGAGACATTGGAATAGTGTGCATCCGCAGTGGGATTAAACCTTCCGCAATTTAGTGAACGAACACCCCTCGGGCCAAAGAGTTCCGACAGCAAGGCCCTGCCCTATGGTGATGCCGGGTGCTTAGAGGATACCGGCCACGATGCGCTCCACGGTCATCCCTTCGGCCTCCGCTTTGTAGTTGCGCACCAAGCGATGGCGCAGGATGGGTAAGGCAACGGCCTGGACATCGGCGATATCGGGAGAGAAGCGACCATGGGCAAGGGCATGCACCTTGGCGCCGAGCACCAGGTATTGCGAAGCACGCGGCCCCGCACCCCAGCTGACGTTATCGGTCACCACCTGCGGTGCCATGCCCCGACCTGGCCGCGTGCGGGCCACCAGCTTCACGGCATACTCCATCACATTGTCGGTCACCGGCACCTTGCGCACCAATGTCTGGTGCGCCAAGATCTCCGCTGCGGACAACACCGGTTCCACGGTCGCCTGCACATGGCCGGTGGTGGCACGGACAACGGCCAGCTCCTCTTCGTAGGTGGGATAATCCACCCAGATATTGAACATAAAGCGGTCCAACTGAGCCTCCGGCAGCGGGTAGGTCCCCTCCTGCTCGATGGGGTTCTGGGTGGCCAGCACGAAGAACGGGTCGGGCAGCACGTGCGTCTGGCCTGCTGCGGTGACCATGCGTTCCTGCATGGCCTCCAGCAGAGCGGCCTGGGTCTTCGGGGGGGTGCGGTTGATCTCGTCCGCGAGGATGATATTGGCGAACACCGGCCCCTTGATGAACTTGAACCGGCGGTCCTGGTCAAGCACCTCCGAGCCGATGATGTCGCTGGGCATCAGGTCCGGGGTGAACTGGATGCGGTTGAAGGAGAGCCCCAGGGCGCGGGAAACAGTGTTCACCAGCAGGGTCTTGGCGAGTCCCGGCACACCCACCAACAGGCAGTGTCCCTTTGCGAAGATCCCCATGAGCACCTGCTCCACCACCTCATCCTGACCGATGATGACCTTGCCCACCTCGCGTTTCAATCGCAGGTGATCCTTTCCGAACTGCTCGGCTGCCTGTATCTCGTTGTTCACGCTGCTCATGGTGTTCGCCGTATTGAACGCTTCGGTCCTGCTTAATCCTTCGCCTGTTCGGGCACCCATTCATGCATGAAGGAGCAGTCGGCATACCCATGGGCGATCCGCACATAGGTGGCCTGAAGGCGGTCCTTCACCCACGCGTCGATGGCTTTGGAACGGAGCTCACCCTCGGCTGCCTGTTGCATCAGCCGGTAGTCGTCCTTCAGGTTGGCACGGTGGGGCGCCGTGCGGGCGTCGAGCTTCAGCAACCTGTATGCCTTGGAACCATCGGGCATCACGATAAGCTGGGGCTCGCTCACCTCACCCACCTTCAGCTTGTCGAGAACGAAGAACGTCTGTTGGTCCAGCGTGCTCATGTCCCAGCGTGCCGAGTTGCTGTTCGGCTCGATCACCACACCACTGGTGCCTCGACTGTCCTCATCATCGGAGAACTCCAATGCGAGTTCACCCATGGTGCGGCCATTGAGCATCAACCGGCGCAAGCTGTCAAGCAGGTTGCGTTCGCGCTGGATATCGGCACTTCCCACCTGGGGCCGCATCAACACATGACGGGCTCGGTATTGCTCGCCACGGCGCTCCTCGAGTTGCATGAAATGCCAGCCGTACTGGGTCTGGAACACCTGCGAAACCTCGTTCTCCTTCAGGCTCAGGGCAACGGCATCGAATTCGGGGACCATCACCCCGGTGGGTACAAGACCCAACGCTCCGCACTCGCGGGCCGATCCGGGGTCCTCCGAATACAGGATGGCCACCGTGCAGAAGTCCTTGGTTCCGTTGACGACCTGTTCGCGGTATTCCTCGATCCTGCGCCTTACACGGCGGGTCTCATCCTCGCTGGGCTCCGGTATGCGCAGGAGCTGGGAGTACTCCACCTCGGCGTTGATGAACGGCACACTGTCCGCTGGTATTCGTTCGAAGAAACGCTGCACATCGCGGGGGGTGATGCGCACATCACCGGAGACCTTCTGCTGCATGGTCTGGACCAACAGCTGATCGCTTACCTGGGGACGGAAATCATCCTTGATCTCGGTGATGGACTTCCCGTAGAACTCCTCGAGCTTCTCGTCCCCCCCCAGCTGTTGGGAGAAATACCTGATCCGGCGGTCGAGCTCCGCATTGACCTGTGCCTCATCCACCACCACGCTGTCGAGCCGCCCCTGCTCCACGAGGAGTTTTTCATACAGCAGGTCCTCCAGTTCGCCGCAACGCACAGCGGGGTCCTTGGAGCCTTGTCCCTGGGTGGCCTGCTCCAAGCGGCCCACCAGATCCGAATGCAGGATGGCCTCGCGGCCCACCACCGCCACCACCTGGTCTATCAGCAGGGAACGCGGTTGGGCACTGGCTGCCATTGGCAACGTCAGCAGCAGCAATGCCACGAGCTCAGAGAATGCGGATATCCTTCCGTTCGGTCGCTTCACGATAAAGGTCTTGGCGCATCCGCTCAAGCAGCTGCAATTTACGCTTGTTCAGGACGATCGCACGGATGTCCTGTTCCACCACGCTCAGCGGTGATGCTTCGCCAGGTGATCGATGTTCGAGGACCTCCAGGAAGAATACCTGGCCTTCGGAACGCAGCACCATGCGATGGTCCTTGGAGAGAAGCCCCTCCCGATCACGGTGCTCAGGCGGCAGTTCGGCATACAGCTCCCCCCATGCGGTCCAGGTCGCGCTCCTGTCGGTGATGGGAATATTGCGTTCGGCGAGCCAGCGCTCGACCATGCTTTTGTCGTCCGGTGCAGCCCGTTCGAAGGCAAGCACCAGGGGCCTCAGGGTCCGCTCGTCCGTCCGTGGCGCGCGGAACCACCGGGCACGCACCATGCCATCACGCAGGATGAGATCCTCCTTGTGGTCCAACAGGCAGGCCTCCATCTCCTCCATGGAGATGACCGTATCCAGTTTCTGTTTCACCAACTCCTGCTCATAGGCGAACAGAAGCAGTGAGTTGCGATAATCGAGCAACTTGGCCTCGAAATCGCGGTCCGCGTCGGCCAGGTTCGCCTCCGCCTTGTTCAGCACCACTTGCTTCTCCAGCCAATTGCGGATGAACGACTGGGCCATGGCCACACTGTCCGCGGCCGATGTGCCGATGGGGATCACCTGCCGCAGGTCGCTGCGATGAAGGGGCTGGTCGAAAGCCACCGCCACCACCGTATCAGCCGGCTCTTCAGGCTTCGAACAGCCGTTCGCTGCCACGAACAGCAGGGCCGTCCAGGCAGCTGCGATGACGCGGCCTGTGGTGATCACTGGATGGTGTACAGCACGTCCTTGTTCACCGTGACCGGGTAGCGTGCGCGCAACTCGGCGATCCACTCCTTCTCCAGGGCATCCTGGTAGGCTGCCGTGATCGCACCGCGTGCCTCCTCGATGGCCTTGGGTGCAGGGGCCATCACCTGCTTGAGGTCCACCACCACGACCTGGCCGTTCACCGCGATGTCCGCACTCATGCCGGGCTTTTCCAGCTGGGCCAGGAAGGGCTTCTGCTCGACGGTGAAATAGGCGTTGTCGATGGAGAGCGCCAGGGGATCCGTGGCGTTCAGCACATCGGTGAGCTGCGCGCCGCGCTTCCCCTTCTTCAACAGGGCCCTCAGTTGCTTGGCTACCGCAGCGTTGGCACATGTGTAGATGTCCGCATCATACCGCGTGGGCCACATGAAATCGGTCCGGTGGGCCTCGTGGAATGCGACCAGGCCGGCAGTGTCGCGGACCGCACGTCCCCATACCTTCTGGTCCGTCAGCTCGAACAGCAGGATGCCATCACGATACTCCTTCATGAGCATGCGGAAGTCGGTGTGCTTGGCCTCCAGCTGGCCGTCCTCATGGGCAAGGATGCGTTCGTCGGCATAGCTGTTCATGCGCTCGGCCACATACCCCGCCAGGGCTACGGGACGCTCCCGGCGCTGAGCGGTCTCCAGGCGGTCCAGCAGGTCACGCTGGCTCACTGTGATACCGGCGAAGGCGAAGACGGGCTTGGTCAGCTTTGCTGCCTTGCGACGATCGTAGCGCCATCCCTCGAACACCTCACGCACCACGATGGTGTCATCCATGGTCTGGGTCATCTCATCGTATTGGCGGCTGCGTACTGCGATGAGCCGTCCGCCGCTGACAGCACCCACCAGCTCCCTTCGGTAGTTCAGCCCCCCCATGGTGAACGCACCCTCCACGAAGTCCTTTCGGAGGATGGTATCATTGACCGCAGCGCCCTTGCGGAACACATTGGTATCGAGCAATGCAGTGACCTTCTTGAGGTTCGCAGGATAGGACACGAACCCGTACTCCTTCTTCAGACGGTCCAGGAACACCTGCTTGGTGCGCTCCGAGCGACTGTCACGGGCGATCTTGGTCTTCAGCTCGTTGCGGGCCACCTCGAAGGAGGTGGGCGGGGTGTACTCCAGGCGCTTGATGATATGCCAGCCAAAGCGGGAGCGCACAGGCTCACTGACGGCACCATTGGCAGGCAATGCGAAGGCGGCATCCTCGAACTCCTCGATCATCTTGCCGGTGCTGAACACGGGCAACTCTCCCCCCTTGGTGTTGGTGCTTTCATCCTCGCTGTACTTCAACGCAGCATCCTCGAAGGGAAGGCGGCCATCCTTGATCTGGGCGTGGATCTCGCGCACGCGCTTCTCCACTTCGCCCTGCCGTTCCGGGCTGTCCTGGTCGGTGCTGCGGAGCATGATGTGCGCGGCCTTCATGCTACCCCGGGCAGGACGCTTGTCGGTGACCTTGATGACGTGGTACCCGAAGCGTGTGCGCACAGGCTGGCTCAGTTCGCCCACCGCTGTCGCATAGGCGGCGCTCTCAAATGGATAGACCATTTGCAGGGCGGAGAAATACCCGAGGTCGCCCCCGTTCTTGGCGGCACTGGGATCATCGGACCCACCCTTCTCCTGCGCCACCCTGGCGAAGTCGGCCCCTTCAAGGATCCGCTGCCGGAGCGCCATGATGCGCTTCCAAGCGGCAAGGGTATCCTCCGGAGAGGACTCCGGCGTTACACCTACCAGGATATGGGACGCACGCACCTCCTGTTGTGAACGGTCATAGGCCTCGCGCAACAGCGCATCATTGAGGTCGCGATCGGTGAGGTAGGGGC
>Ga0169931_10008761_pt1 | contig 14700 bp, 10 predicted proteins | sample Kivu_15m_20L_FD_129675 | JGI IMG/M metagenome (GOLD analysis project Ga0169931, IMG submission 129675) | Freshwater microbial communities from Lake Kivu, Western Province, Rwanda to study Microbial Dark Matter (Phase II) - Kivu_15m_20L... | ecosystem: Environmental > Aquatic > Freshwater > Lake...
CCCTCGATCCGTCCCATAGCAAAACCATCCAGAAAACCCTCGGTTCGCCCTTCGAATAGACCTACCTCAAGGCCATCATTCAAAAAGCCGTCGGTGAAACCATCTCCCGTGCCCTCGGTTCGTCGGACTGTCAAACCATCGTTGAACCCATCGATCAAACCCTCGATCCGTCCCATAGCAAAACCATCCAGAAAACCCTCGGTTCGCCCTTCGAATAGACCTACCTCAAGGCCATCATTCAATTCGTCACTTTCACCATCAATTATGTCTTCTTTTAATGCTATATGGGGACCAAATATTGAAAAAATTACCTCTTGGCCAGGCTCTGTTCAGTTTGGCCAAACGCATGTCATCAACGCCATCGGAGAAAAGCGATATGCACCAAAGCTGATCGCGGAGCGAGAAGCGGAATTACTATTTACACCATCACTGACAGCCCAACCCACGCCCGCGCCAACATTAGCGCCTACATCGCCTATCTTGTATCAATGGGGACTTGAACAGCTAAACAATAACACATTGACGGTAACACCCCTCAATTCCACATCATGGCCATCAGGGTATCCGAATAATGCAAAAAAATTGCTTGTTGATACTACAGAATATTATCTTCCAAATTCATTACCGAATGTTGACGTTGACTTTGATCTCGGGAACAATTTTACAATTCAGGGTGTATACGTCCAGACTTGGTATGTTACAAAAGTAAGCTCTATTCAAGTTGGTTTCCGGGCTACTACTTTGGATAGCTGGATTTGGTTCGCGATGAATGTGGGAACCAACTGCTGCTATAACAGCGAGATTGTCACAATCATCCCGAAATTATTCTCTAGATATGTAAAATTTCGTATCATGGGTGGCAAGTCAAGCCATAGCACTTCTTGGGGCTTACGACGAATTAAGATTGGCGGTGTAGTAAATATCACGTCATCAATTGCCCCTGCATCGCCGCCATCACCTCTAGCAAACTCATCGTCGTTATCATACATACCAGTTTCTAATGCCGATGTTAAAATAGTCGCAAATGCTGCTAATGGAACTCTTCTTGGAACCATGACCCTTCGTTCTCCTGATAAATTAAGACCAATTCTTGAACAATCCCTCACGACAACTACTTTGACGCCTTATTCAAGCTCGGCGTGGAGTGCTTCTCTACCCTGGCAATGGATACGAGAAAATACGGAGTTACTTATAGGAGTTGTAGACCCAAACGACTTTACACATTTGTTTATGTATAGACTTGTACTAAAAGGTTTGGTGCAATTTTCTGAACACACCCTTACGAGGACCAAGGTCCTCATATTTGGAGACGATACGGATATCCAAAATCTTGATAGTGATACGTTTGGCGCTTATGAACTCGCCACTGGAATGTATAATGCAATGCCCCTATCTAGCCTTCATTGGGTCGATTCAAATGACTGGCATTTGCCTTATTTAGTAACACCGACATTGGCTGGGCCTCGCTTGGTTCGTAATGAAACAGAACGCCGATCTGTTATCAACGCCACTGGCCAAGATCCTGGTACTGAACCAGGATGGGAGATTCTTAAAAATCAGTTTGCTCTGAGACATAGTTTAGCACACACTGGCCGGGGACTAACAATTACAAATGTCGATGGCGGTAACAGTCCATATTCGTCTGGTAGTTCCATTTTTATGGGTTGGGGTTTGACGCAACAACTGAACGGAACATTTTCATGGGATTATTTAGGATATTGGTCAGGATGGTCAGCGGCAGCATGGACGGGATGGGTTGGGATGGTTCCAGGTGACGAGGTATGCTTATATTCCATTTGGTATACTTTGATGGAATGGTTTTGTGACTAATATATATGTTTATATTTACTCGTTCCAGTGCGGAAATACTCTCATTCATGAACTAGGCCATTCTCAAACGATGTATCATTTTACCACAGGCACAGGTAAGAGATGTAGCGCTTATCCTTAACTCTTTATCTTTTCATCATAATATGTGTTTAATTGCTTGAAACATTATTTTATTGACGTATCGTAGCGGTAAACTGGGGAATATCTGATGAATATCCTAACGATGGTGTGAATGAGCCATGGAGTCCTTGGGGATGGCATGCCACGACCAGAAGATTTCGTACTTGGTATCGTGATACTAATATAACTCAAGGCAAACATGATCCTATGAATGGTGGAGAGGTGCGGTGATATTAATTTTCTACTCATACATACAGATGAAAATTATATATGAACTAATATTTTGATCGCTTATCTGTTACTCTTCCTAGGATCCGAACACAGAAAGTTGTTTCCCACAGTATACTGGTGAGTCTTGTAAGGATGCGACATTATTTTTGCTTTTATGAACTTCTCAAACATCTCATTCGCATACGCCCTGTATTCATGGCTGCTGATTCTGCAGCATATGGGGCACAAAAGAGTCAGAAGTGGGGAAGCCAAAGCCCTATCCTACTATCAGCTAATGTTTCAGGTGTAGGAACTGGCGATGGAGCCTACCTTTTTGATGCTTTTTTAGGAAAATATAAAAAGATTGCGAATGTAGATATTGGAACAAAGGTTCACGCATCGGCTCTGCCTCCAGTGCAAGTGGGCGTTCCAACCTACACCTTTATCGGAACATTAGGCGCTGATGCTTCTGCATGTCAAACATATCCACCAATCATCGCATCATCTGGTAATACATTCATTTTTCCTGATCCATTTAGTAAGGATTTGGGATCTTACTTCAAAAACGCTCAGTACATGGTAGAAATCGCATACGACGACTCATCCATCGATCGGGGTCTTATCGCTGTGTCGGATTTGTATAATTCGTCGTCCATAGCTTATTACTCATTTACTGTTGCGATGGTAAGAGTTGTCTCATAACCGTATCAAACTTTTCCTCGAAATCTTATTATAACATTAACTGTTGTGATCATAGAATCGCAATCCGACATTGGTGAGACTTTACAAATATACCACGCCCTATCCAAATATAACTGAAGCTACAGGGAAAATATTACTTCATGAGAGAATGAACTTCACCTCATTCAGTTTCCCATATACAACTCATGTAGGTCGAGGCTGGCTAGGCAACTCAAGTGACGTCGTCATGAGAAATCTTTGCTATACAGCGTCAAGTTGCGCAACCAATCCAATGAAATATTTGTGGCGAGGATCAGATGGTTACAGATATACTTTGAGTACAAATTATACTCAAACTGCAACAGTCGGTTCCACCACGGTATTCACATTAAAGGCAAGGAGAATACAAGATGGTCTTCTTTATGATTTGAAAGTGTCTGCATCTCGATTTGTACAAGAAGGAGGAGCAGTATTCCCTCTGTTATCGGCTGTAGCATTTAATGCCTCCATTCCTGCCGATGCATCTCACGGCCTTCTTTTTACTACTCCCTACTCACTGAACGCAAACCTTCCTTCTGGAACATATTTTTCAGATACCGCGTACATAACCATGGTAGGCATTGGACCAGACGCATCCGCATCATCTTCTTTGAGACTATCCGCTTCGTTTAACATTCTCACTCCTACTGAGTCTGTCGATATATCGCCCGGGAAAACATATTCAACTAAGCAGATCAACTCAACAGTCCCTGGAAACTCCTCTGTTTACTTCTTAGCCACTGATAAAACGATCGGTCCAACTACGAGAATATGGTGGGGCACTTGGGGAGGATATAACAACTTGAGCGTTCCATTGTTCTCATCATGCTTAGGGGGGTTCGTTAATGGATCCTCTGTTACAGCTTTGATTAAAGCGCAACAATATTCCGATGGCTCGCGTTGGGAAATGAATGCCGGTCGAAGTGCAGATAATTATGGCCATGCACTTGAGTTGACCCTAGGTTCTGTGTCAGTAAACCCATGGCGTTCAACGTTGTCAACGGGTTGTGTTCTTTCCACTCATCCGATGGCTCCAATCGTCATCGAAGCGAGGAGGTGGCATGCTCCTTCGGAGTATTTACTTCTCTATACCTTTGTCTTGAATATAACATTGAAACTTTAGGTCACATAACATAAACGAAAACCATGATATTTTATTTAACAACTGTATCAAAGTTCAGATGAATCAAGCTCTTTGAGTAGTTCTTCCCTTCTCAGTTGCCTCAGTAAGGGCTCAAATACTTGGACCAGCCCAACGTCGAAGGCACCACTAAACATTTTGCCGATACCATATTCACTTTGCTTCGAACGGTGATCAGTGATCCGGTCTTGTGAAAAATTGTAAGTCCTAATCCGCTCGCTCCTATCACCATCTCCCATTAAACTGTTCCTTACTTCACCTCTCTTTCGTGCATCATCCTTACGCTTTTGATCTCGTACGCGAGCAGTAATGAGTTTCATAGCCTTAGCTTTATTTTTATGTTGACTGCGTTCATCGCTTATAGATGCAGTGATACCAGTAGGGATGTGTGTGATACGAACAGCGGAATCGGTTGTATTTACGTGCTGACCACCCGCTCCAGACGCTCGCATTGTTTCTATTTTCAATTCTGACAATGGTAACAGATCGGTTGAAGTTGGATCTGCATCACTAGCGGACGGCAAAACAGCAACAGATACAGCACTCGTTTGAATGCGAACATCATTAATTGGCACGCGTTGGATCCTATGCACACCACTTTCAAAGCGGAAGAGACCATAAGGTCCAAATACAGTTGTATCATCTTTATATAAATTGCCTGCTGTGATTGAGAACGCAGCTTCTTTTATTCCTCCTAAAGATGTTCTCGATTCACTCAGTATCTCAAATCGCCATCCCATGGCTGTGGCTGTCTTTTGGTATGCTGTTGATAACTCACCACAAAATAGACAAGCTTCATCGCCTCCGGTGCCAGCACGAACTTCTATAACTGCATCTGCAACATAGTCATCGGGGTCTTTGGGTATAACTTCCTCTGTCATGGATTTTGCAAGAGATTGCAAACTGTCGTAAATTATATTCTCTTCTACGCTACACTCATGAATCATCTCATCATCCTTCGATGCTATCGCTTCAATTTTAAGACTTTGAATATCATTGAGTTGTAATATATACTTCTCATATTCTTTGTAAAGAGCTGCTGCAGGAGCTAATGCCGATAGTTCTGAGGTTTTCACAACCGAGGTAGACGCTGGCCCTTGTAAGGATTCCAAAATCGATGTATGCTTTATAGCCATGGAGCAAATACGCTCAAGTATTCGTGATGAGATGATACTACCTATCTCGTTGCCATTAGTATCCTTATAAATTGTACTTGTGACCACGTCAGAAGTCAAGTAACGTATGCTATCAAAATTAGCAGCATGGAGAAGATACCATAGTTTTGAATGCCATCGACCGCGGTGCATATCATACAGAATCGACAATATTCTTCTTCGAGAACAGAACATCGTCAGATGGTGATGCTTGAGAAAACACTGAAAGATAATTATGAAAGCACGCGTAAAGTACTATGGCGACATACACTAAACTTTATAACACGATAGGCAATGGCTGATTATTCATTCAGTAAACAATAAATTTCGTGGCATCTCTTCATTCAATGAATGAAAAGCATCATAGTTTTTTCGTTGGACTCTGATGGGTCTCAGTAAGTATTTAAATAGCGGTTGTACGTTGTGGCCTACTATGGCCCCTTCGTACACGCTTTAACACTGTACAGTAAAGCTCGATTAGCCTATTTGCTATTTGTACTATTATTGTATTTGCCTTTTCTGATACAATACTGTACTTTCATTTACTCCTTCGATCATTTCAGCTGTCTATACCACGAAATAGATCTGTTTGCACTCTTAGTTTGGATCAATGTAGATATATTCTCAAGAATAACCTGTTACGGAAACCACCACGGAACTACTACTCTAGGACCGATCATGTATTTGACGTATCGAACATACTAGGAGAGATTCGTTTTGTATCCCAAATATGCTTCTAAATTTATATGCATGTCTCTGTCTCGCTATATGTTTTTTGTCGATTTTATTTTTGGGAGTATTCATGGTAATTACAAGTTTATTTGATATTAGATACCTCCCCTTTATTGGAAACCTCATCGGGTTTGGTTTTCATAGACTGGATAGGTCCCCCCGTCACTTCTGGATTTTTTCTTTTCCGTCCTCTTCGTTTCAAAATAGGCTTTTCTCCACCATGGTTTCCGACATGTTCTGCAGTACTGGTAGTAGTACTAATAGTATAATGACTCATGGTTCCCTTTATTCGATCACTCACATCAATAGAGAAATTCTTTAATGCTGAGCAGTATACTGTATCCATTGCAATGCTAGGATATTTCTGTAATAGATTCCTCATGAATTCTCGTACAGCCTTGGTTTGTTGAGTAGGATCTCGTTTTTCTTCATTCGATTCGATATGTGCCATTGATTTTTCCTGCTCCGTCATGTCATGCTCCTGTATGATGGATGTATCCATGGGTACTTTATTCATGGTTCCATGGCTAGAATTCTTCAATGTATCCTGTCCTAATAAAAACTCTTCAAGTAACTGTATTCGTTCTAACGAATGATCTATTTCTTGATTCGCTTGCTGGATAAGATCGCATACTTGCTTGGGTTGAATCACATCATATTCATTTTTTGGTACACCATCGAAGAAGAAATATCGTCTAGTTTTCTTTCGTATGGGTAAAGTGGGTATCAATTTCATTTCTGTATCATTCGGTTCTTGCAATTCTTGTGGTATTATAGGTTTTCCGATATCTTGAGGTAATGGTGATGGGTTGATATCCTCTTCCTGATTGTCTGGTTCTACATGTACAACATTTAGTGCCATCAAAACTTGTAAGATATCTTGTAAAATCATTATACTCTGTGACTGTCTTTGACTGATCTCCACAATACCACTAGTGGGTGGATTTTTCATAAATTTCAACAAGAAAGATTGGCTGAATGTAGGAAGGTAGCTAATTAATTGATATTCATCCATACACCCATGAGTTTGTAATAATGAAATGATCCTGGGAACAATATGAACAATATCCCGGTCAATGAGTGACATGACAGGATGTATATTGGATGATGAGGTCGTATCAACAGCAGTAGGTGCAGTTTTCATCTCAGTCACGAGTGTTGGGGGTATTATACACGAAGTTGGACCAGAAGTAGTGGTAGGCAAGGATACTGTATCTGTCTCCTCCACAGTCGTAGTGGGAGCGTTTCCCCTAGATACAACTAGGGTTTGAGACGAGGTTATAATTGGTTGTGATGGAATCTGAGATGGTTCTTCAAGATTCTGACATGGTCCTGGCTGCTCAAGCAATATTGACGAGGAAGAAATATTGCTGTCAGCAGCATCGGTCGTCGTTAATTCCAAGGGGGCAGATGGCTGTATAATCGACGATACAAGAACATCAAGCTTCAATGTTATATCTGATAGTTCCTCTTTGGAAGAAGGTATCGTAGCTGTTTCCCCTGTAGCTGCAGGTATCTCATCTTCTTCAGTTTTTAATGGTTGTGTAGGGGTAGTATTTTGTATCGATGAGGTCATAGGAGGAGGAGGAGGAGCAGCAGGACTCGTAAGAATATTCGTCGGATGCAAACCGATTATCGTTGTATTTCCCAACTTGATCGGTCCCGATGTAGAAACAGTGGGGAGACTCTCCTTGGTCATGTTTGTTCCTGTAGATCTCTATCAACAATTCAAATTCTCAATACTTATCAGAATATTATGCTTATGTTAAAAAACCTGTGTCACTACGAGATACTCTGAGGCACCCTTTGCAGACAAGAACACACACAGTCTTATCATCTTATCACCATCCCAAGACACAAAAAACTACGTTTTGAGCTTGAGCTTTGGACCTCGGGCTCGATCGGAGCTCGGACCTTCTTTTTATGCTTTTACTATACCACTAGTGCAAATGTACATACTTCCAAAGTACCTACTATACAGTACTTACCGTACGCGGCACCTACATACGGTATACAGTGTGTACGCATCGACTGTGCTGCGAAGCTGTCACCTGTCCACCGTCCACCGTACGTCCACCGTCCACCTCGTCCAACTGTCCACCGTCCAACGTCCACCCTGTCCACGAAGGCACGAAGGCACACTTCGCTTGGCCTATCGTAGGCCGACATAGAATACCCCTCGAACAACGAGTTCATACAATTATAGTGACAACAAACCCAACAGAGTCATTTGAACCAATCAACTGGGTATTCGTCTCATCTAGTGTATGTCATCCTCCTCAACTAATCAACAGGCGAATGCCGCCGATGCCAGTAAAAATGAAACTCTAAGTACATCCTTATCGTCTTTAGCCCTAGAGGGCTCATCCGGTGATGAGGACTCCCAGTTTAAGCAACGTACTTTTGACGTTGTTTGGGTAGAAAAGAAGGCTCTTATGTATAGAGAAGGTATCTCCAAGGTATAGAGATCTAATGACTCGTACTTGTACGCATACTACTTCCCATGATATCAAATGTACTATATATATATATATTTCTTTTTTCAAAACAAAGGTTTATGACAAGGAAACCAAAAAGAGTACGATTGTTTTCAAGGTGAAATCATCTATTCCATTGATTCTTCGTGATATGGCTCCACCAGAGGGTTCGATATTTGATCCTGCGAAAAAATGGGCGGAAGAACGTGAAAGACGAAAATTACCTTTGGATGGTGGAGATGTCAAAGAAGAGGATAGTAATAACATGGACGCTGCATCATCGGATAAGAAAAAAGCCTCTTCAAAGAAATCCACTTCAGGGAATAAAACTGTCAAGGTATCCGCGGCAGATACTATTAAAGAGTCTAATCAAGCTGAGAAATTAAAGAAAGAGCTTGAACGGGATGTCCAAAAATTATCCAATCTCAAAACTCTCAAGGCATTACAGGATACGACTTGTGACACCCCTCATGGAAAAATTCATAGGATGCTCAAGATGCTTCACATCGCCGTTTCTGATTTAAAAGGTGGTGTCCTAGGTGCTAGTGAGGCTGAAATTCTAGATATACTTTGGGCTTTAGAAGAAATGGAGGATTTTTCTCGAGCAGATGACGAGTTGACGAAAGAAAAAGCAGCCAAAAAAGAAGCCAAAGATGACGAGAAAGACGATAAAAAAAGCTCCAAGAAAGAGAAAGATAAGGAAAAAGATTCCAAGAAAAAGTCCAAAGCTGATGAAAAAACTGAAAAAATTGTCCTTTCTGCAGACGCACAAAATCTGAAGACCTTGTATAAAGAAGGAGGAGATACCCGTGGATCTTATAAGGACTCTTTGAAATTCGCTAGGAAACTATTGAGAGATCATGATGATATTATTACCTTTCAACTCACATCAATGGCGGATCGCCTACCACCTCTTAGTAGGTATAATAGGAAATTTAAATTAGAAGACTGGCAATGTGAAGTGCTTGAGGCGATTGATCATCGCCAATCAGCAATTGTGTGTGCTCCGACGTCGTCTGGGAAGACACTTCTTTCAACATATACTTGTAAAAATGCTGAAGGCACTGTGCTGTTTGTGCTACCATCTGAAGTCTTGGTGTGGCAGATCGCTTCCACATATTACCAATTCTTTCAAGGTAATGTTACTATTTGTACGGATCAAATAAATTTTCAGGAAGTGAATGGCAATGCACAAGTATATATCGGGACTCCACGAGCTTTGGAGCGAGCCTTAACAAAAGTTCGTGGTTGTGCAGGTCAAGAAATGATCAAAGGTGAAAGAGAATTCACGATTCTTGATGGTGGATACAATCAATTCGATTACTTGGTCTTGGATGAAGTTCATACTTTAAATGGACCAGAAGGAGATGCGTTACAAAGAATCATTCAATGTTGCAATTGTCCATTCCTGGCCTTAAGTGCTACCATCGGGAATGCCAATGAGCTGCAGAGGTGGTTTGCCAAAGTGAGAAATGATCATGTTCAAATGAAGCTCATCGATGCTCCCAAAAAAGCAGAAGATGTTTTACTTAAGGAGTTCTCCGCAAGGTTTATCAACCTTCAGCGCTACGTAGTGACAGAATCTGAAAGTAAAGAAGGAAAGAAGAAAGTGAAATTAATCAAACTTCACCCTCTCCTAGCTATGACTGCAGAACGACTTCAGACCGACACAGAACTAATTGCCGCCCTGTCTATGACGCCGTATGATATGGTAGATTTATGGAAGCAGTTGCGTACGCGATTTCCCTCTAGTGCATTGGAAGCCACCGATTCTCCCGAAACCTTTTTTAAATCATACAGTAAGGAAGGAAATCGTATCACTCTGAATCAAACCAAAGAATATGAATCTCACCTCAAAAAGCGGCTTGCTGCTCTATCCAGGTCGTATCCTGATATTTACGAAAGATTTCGTTTATCATTAATGCCAACCGGTCTTCGCTCTCAAAAAGACGTAAGTGGGTCCATATACAGTGTAATAGATCATTTAAATAAAGCTGATCTATTGCCAGCCGTGGCTTTTCAACTCGACACGTACGGTGCATTTACAATGTTTAAGACACTTCTTGCTGGACTTGAAACCGAGCAGACCAACGAATTCCCCACATATCGAAAAGATCTTGTTAAGCTCGCCCGTGAGAAAGCAGCTATGCGTAAGGTTGCAGCTGGGAAGGCGGATCGAGTGAACTTGTTGGAAGCTGAAGAAGATGCGAAAGCTGGGTTTACTGACGACCTACAAGTTCAGGAAGATACCACGCGTCCGCATGACAAATATGTTCTCGCACCAGCAGGTAAACGCTTGAGCTATACTGAAGTTGAAGACATCGTTGCTGATATGAAGAAATCTGGTGAAGAGGTAGACATTGATCATGCCCTGATACGTGGGTTAAGGAGAGGAATCGCAATTTACACCAATGAGGTTGGATTCTCATGCTACCGACGAAATGTTCAAATATTGGCTCAGAAGGGACGCTTGGCTGTTGTTTTTTCAGACTCAGCTCTGGCTTATGGTGTTAATATGCCCTTTCGTTCATGCATATTTTGCGGGGACATGGGGTCTGAGCTAAGTCCCCTCATAGCACAGCAGGTTAGTATTGATATTTATGAATGGTATATAATCAACGATATGCAAATGGTAAACTTAAGTTCTTTTTTACAGATGCAAGGACGCGCTGGCCGTAGAGGTATGGATGTGCAAGGTAACGTTGTTTATCTAGGGATGGAATGGCCATACATTGAGAACCTCATGCTTGGTCAAATAAGTAGAGTAAAGGGTAAAGAGCCTAGATATCCGATTATGGCCTTGCAGCAAGTGTTATGCGCGTCCAATGATCCTGGTGACACCAAGCTTTTCGCTCACACCTCTGAAGACTCTTTGGCGTTTGCGAGTGCGCTAAGAAAAATGCAGCGTCGTTCGCAAAATTGTTTCCCAACTGTAACAGAAGACATGATGCTGATGATGACAAAAGAATCTCTATCCGATTTCTGTGAACAAAAGGAGTCTATAGATTACTTTTCACTCTCAACAAAAGTTATCCAAGAACTTGGCTATATTTATGAGGACATGCGTCTTCGACTTGACCATAATCATCTTACCATGATCTGGGAAATGCACGATTATTTGCCTGAAGCGATCGCCTTATCATCGGTCTTAGAGCAATTATATTTCCGATTCTGTTTCAAAAAAACGAATGCATTTATGGAAAGTGATGCAACTCAAAATGAGTTTATTTCTGTTATTCTTCATGTAATCGATCGCGTGCCGGTGAGACCTGGCGACGAAAGTTTGCAGGAGTTACTCAGAGCGGTTCAATCACACGATGGAAACAATATTTTGAATGAGGATTCTTATACTCTATGGACTGAAACAGAAGCAACGCTCTTTTCCGTCACAAGTGTTATTGATTCTCTAGATTGCGATGAGTGTGTTAAAGCTCAGATGCGGTTGAATCTTCGACCAGGTACTGGAATCGGTCCAGCCATTGACAAAGGGGTCTATGAACTGTTAGTCTTCAAACAGAAAGGCTTTCGTGACGACCAAGATCTAAATAGGCGGAACGAACTTAAGAACCGTGTAGTTAAACTTGGTGAAATCAGTCTCATCGCCCACAACAATTTACAGCAACCTCATGGCAAACTTTCAGCTCTAAAAGTACACTTCCGCCGGCTATTCAGTAATATTAAATATTGCGTCGCCGATATGATGAATCAGTTGACTGATCAAGTAGATGTTACAGACGTTTATTAATGCTTATTTGTAAAGTACGAGCCATTAGGATATGTAAGTACTAATAACTACTGCAATTATAGTAGTATCACTATACGCCTTCAATTGCTCCTTTTACGAGACTTGGGTTTCATCACAGTGCGGCCACCGGTGAACGAGGCAGCTGAGTCCCAAATATCATACGGCATCAAGGGCGGCCTCACCGACACGCCAACTTTTTCAGGTACGGATACTCTTATACGAGCACATCCGGCACCGGTTACTGCGACCCAACCGAGACCTCGAATACTGATATCTGCAGCAGCTTCCTTCCACCCGCCACCATCAATAGAAAGGTCATGACTTTCCCACTCTCCTATCTGTTGCATTCTTTGCAAACCTGGAGACAAGGGCGGTGATAACGATTCTCCGATATGCTTTTCAATGAACTCGTCTGCTTTACTGGAGTCTGTCAAATGCAGTTTGATGTCGTTTGACACATAAAATGTTAAGAGAAAGGGCTTGGAATCTTCTTTCACTTCAACTTTTACAAGACCTCCGATCAAAACGCATTTACCAGTGGCGACACGAAGTGTCACAGGTCGTACGGGCCTTTGGTAACGTATAGAAGCGATTCCTTATTTTTCACAGTGTTTAGGCTTAAAATAAACTGATAAGGACAAGGTACTACTTACTTTTTCGGAACAACCATTTTTAACTCGGCAGGTGTCAAGCGCTGAGTTAATGACCCAGGTACCAAAAGTCCAGGAGTATCATATAAGCTTCTAGAAAATCCAATATCCACTTTGATAAATTTAAGAGTCGTTCCAGGTAAAGGAGACGAAGTAACATCTCCCTTCCATTTATTTGCATTTCCTGATCGTTTCTTCTCTATGTCTTCAGTCCGTTTGTCACTAGCTAGAATCGAGTTTATCAATGTTGATTTCCCGGAGTTTGCTGCACCGACGAGATAGATATCACAATTCATAAAGTCTGCTAAATCTCGAGCTTTTCCGAGTAGTTCTTTGACTCCGAATCCTGTCTTACAGGACACTAAACGTACTGCTCCACCAATATTTGCCAAGGATTTGACACCCAAATATTCGAGTTCCCGTCTCACCCAATTTTCAGCACGATGATGACCCATCTTGGAGGGAAATAAATCTGCTTTATTTGCTGCAATAATAACGGGGTTTTCCCCAGCGATAGCGTCCAATTCAGGTAATACAGACCCACTAAAATCAAACAAATCAACTAATGCAATAATCACACAAGTCTTTTGACGTAAAGGAAAGAGTAAATTTCTAAAAGCGTCTTGAGAAAGAAGAGGTTCTTCGGACCATCCCGGTCTCAAACTTTCCGGTACTTCTCCGAAATTCTGTAAACCATGACAGCGCTTACAAATGACTTTCTTTGAGGAAAGTTCCAATAAATTCAGCCCCATACTGTCTGCCATGGAAAAGGCGTCCATCTTTATATCAGATGGGTCTCGTTTTGATTCCCCGCCAATTAACCAATCAACTTCATCTTCAGGACTCCAACCTCTTGAATTACTCTTATCCTGAATACGATTGATTTCTTCAATCTTCGACAGCTTAACTTGTATGTCGAACTTATCTTGTGGCAAGAAGCCGGGTTTTGCCTCATTTTTACTTTGAAATTCAACCCCGCATGCAGAGCAAGACATGGCACTGGTGATGAGCTTGAATTGTTCCTTTCGGGGTGTTTCGTCGTTCCCAAAAGGGTTCAATTCTCGTTTGAACCCGAGTTTCGACAAGTCTACATCTGATATATTACTGGAAAAGTCTCGCAGATCCTGAGAAATACTAACTCTTCCCCTATCTCTATCTTTCTTTGCCTGAAGAATACGTTCTTCTATGCTAAGATCGTTACCATCATTAAAATCGATGAAGTCATCATCATCACCCTCTTCTGCACCTTCATCAATGGAATCTTCTAGATCACCACGGTCAAGTTCTTCTTCTGAAGAAGAAGCAGTTGAATAATACGCCGTGGTTGCATCGAATCCGTCCTTTTTTGATAAGTCATCAAAAGCTGCAATCAATGCATCAATATCTCCCCCATCATTAGAGACTTTAATTTTCCTGGGTACCGATTTTTTAACTTTTAGTTGTCGTTTTCTAGTAGGTGGGTCATTTTTCTCCTGAAAGTTTGAAGGAGATTCAAGTAACTTTAGGTTTCCTTTATTCCATGTATTTTGAATCCTTGACGAAGATGTATAGGAAGATCCGATGTTACGGAATTTAGTAGCGTATCTAATAGACTGGGTCCCCAAGCACAGGGCTTTCGTGTAGAGTTGATACCTCGTAGGATTGTTCAACCGTAAATAGCAGGCCAATATAGCTTGGCAAGTCATTGCAGCTCTACTTCGGCAATTTTTCCTCATTACAACACGATGCTCGAAGCCCTGACCGGTGGATTTGTAATATGTACGCATTTGACATCTGTGTACTCCACTCAGTCTTAGATGTCTAGATTCAGTTGTTGGTGATTTAGGTATCCTACAGTATGTAGCGGTCGGCCTAAATGGAAACTCTCACGACTGATAGTAAAATGAACGATCATGGAGACTGGAGACTGTTGTAAATTGAA
>Ga0169931_10008762_pt1 | contig 14698 bp, 13 predicted proteins | sample Kivu_15m_20L_FD_129675 | JGI IMG/M metagenome (GOLD analysis project Ga0169931, IMG submission 129675) | Freshwater microbial communities from Lake Kivu, Western Province, Rwanda to study Microbial Dark Matter (Phase II) - Kivu_15m_20L... | ecosystem: Environmental > Aquatic > Freshwater > Lake...
AAGGGAAAGCACCTCCAAAATACGTACAAGGGGTTCTATTTTGAAAAAGCCAAGAATTTGTTTGGAAAACTTAATAAAATCGATATATTTGTTTGTCTTAAAATTTATTTAGGACGCTAATGACTTTAATCTTAAATTTTGTTATAAATGAAGTTCTATTTTTTATATACTTAAATATTGTTTTTGTAATTAATGTGTTTAATTCTATATTTTCAGGATATTTTGTCACTTTATAGTTATAATCCCAATTTATAACTGGAAAAACATCATAATTATCTTTGTGTCTTCCAGTATTATCCCAACCATTATTAGAAATAAGTGTATAGTCTGGATACAATACTATAGATTCGTACTTGAAAGCATTCCAGTAAAAACGAATACCCCAAGAACTAATTTTACCTTGTTCCATTTGTTGTATAAGCATTTTCATATAATTATAACTTCCATTTAAATTAAACTTACGTGCTAGATTTTTATCAGTTTTAAGAATTATATAATCTGAACATTCAAAATCAATTAATTCCCAAGCTCTTTTCCAAGTTGCCCAACCCCATGTACTTGTTAATGGTAAAAAATAACTACTATTGTTTTTATCTATTTTATTAGAAGGAAAACTAAATCCAGAAATTTGAATGACCTTTTCGACATTTTTATAATTATCAAGAGCTTTATTCATAAAATCTAAAAAATATTTAGAAGTGATTAAATCATCTTCAAGCACAATTATTTTTCCAAATTTATTAATTACTTCAGTAACTCCTTCAATTATAGAATTAGCAAGTCCTTTGTTAACAACTGATTCTATAATAACAACCTCTTTACACCATTGCTTTTCTCTAATTACTTTTTTAACTAATGAATTGTTATTTTTTAAATCTATGGAAGAATCTTGATTAATTCCGTCACAATAAATGTATAAGATTGATTGGTTTGCTAAGTAATTTTTATGAAGTGCTTCTAATGTTTTTTTTGTGTGTAATGGTCTATTGTAGGTGAATAAAATAATAGGCGCCAAACTTGTAAATGTATTTTCCATAACATATTATTTTAATTATGATCAATATTTTTATTTGATTTTCTAAAAAAATTGTTTAACCATATATATATATTTGGGAAAAGCACCTTAAAATGAGCAACTATAAAAACTAAAAGTAATCTTTCTTTAAAAAATGCTTTTTGAAATACAAGGTTATCATTAAAAGCTAAACCAATCGGAGAGTAAAGGTATTTATATCTTTTATTTATGGTTTTAAGACTTAAAAAAAAAATATTTTTATTTAAGATATTTGGAGAACAATATCCTGAAAAATATGGAAGTACAAGCACTGGTATTCCATTTTTGTGTGAACGATATGTATAATCGTAATCAGCAACACCATGAATGTAATCTTTAGACAAAATTCCAATTTTTTCTACAACATCTTTATGAACAAACATTATATTACCATTTCCAAGTTGACATTCTTGATAACTACCATTTGGATATAAATTACGATAAGTAGCTTTAAATTTATTTAAGTAAACACTCCCTCCATAAGTTAAATTATTGCTTTGCTTATCCTTTGTCGAACCTATAAGTATCCCATTTTTTTTATAAATAGAATAACAATCATTAATTCCATTTTCTAGTTGCAAAAAAAAATATTCAAAAATAATCGTATCATCATTTAATAATAAATATCCATCATAATTTCTCTCAAGTGCCTTAAACCATGAGTTTTTCATCCCTCCTGCCCAAAATAAATTACCATTTCCTTTCAAAATAATAACCTTTGGAAATAATTTTGAAACAGCTGCGGCAGTGCCATCAGAAGAACCATCATCAGTTAAATAAATTGAATATGAAGCCTTTATAATTTGTTGTTTTAAAGCCAATTCTACAGACTCTAAACACTTTATTGTAAATTGTTTTCTATTAAAACAAGTCAATAAGATTGCAATTCTCATATTTAATTATCTTTTTATTTTTTTTAACTCTATGCAGGATTTCCTCCAATTCTTACATTCACTTAAAAGCTTTTAGTAACTACACTTCCTGCGCCCACAATTACAAAATTCCCAAGAGAGACACTCTCTAAAATTATTGATTTGGCTTGAATTTACGGTAATTTTAAATAATTATTTGTCTTTAATTTATTTGAAGATTAATAATTTTTTAAAAAAAATAAAACTAAGTTTTAAATATTTCTTTTTAATATTTTAAAGTAAATATTAATAGTCTGTTTGAGGTTTGCCTCTTTATTATGTCGATTTTCTGCCTCTACAATTCCATTATCAGATAGCTTCGTTGCCAAAAAATCGTCATTAAATATTTTTTTAATTTTATAAGCAAGCATTTCATACTCTTCAAATCTATAGAGTAAACCAGTTTTCCCTTCTTCGATCATATCAGGATTACCACCCACGTAAGACGCAATCGATGGAACACCCAAAAGTTGTGCTTCACCAAGAGAGTTTGGGCTATTCTCAATACTTGAAGAACATATAAAAACATGTGATTTTTTAAATTCTTCTATCATTTGATTTTCATTTAACCTACCAGTAAAATTTACTATATTTTGAATTTTTAATTTTCTAATTAAATTATTAATGTAAAGACCGTAACCGGAAATTTTAATTTTTTCGATAATTGTTTCTCTTTTAGAAATATTAGCGCCAGCTATATTCAACTTCATATCCGGAAACTCATCTTTAATTATTGAAACAGCCTTTAAAACTTGGTGTAGACCTTTTAAAGGATAACCTGCTTGACTGCAAAAAATTGAATAATTATTTTTCCTTTTAATATCCCATTTATTAACAAAATAAAAATTATCTCTTAGTGATTCATTACAAAAATGATATTCTAAATTTGAATTAATATTTTTTGAATGTGTATAATCCCATTGGGTGCGACCAATAACATGATTTGTTCTTTTCAAATATTCAATTTCTATAAATCCACGTTTTTCAAATTTTCTTTTGGCTTGAAATAAATTATCATTTCTGATTATATCTCTAAATGTTATGTTTTTTATAATGTCTAAAAGTGAAATGCCACCCAAATAGTATTTAGTATTAACACTTACCAACCCTTGTATAGAAATCACATATTTTAAATTAGGTAATCTCTTCATACATGCTAATCCGTGAGCAAATTCAGTTCCATGTATATGAATTAAATCAGGAATAGATTCATCATAAAGTTGTTTCCAAAAGTGCTCTAATTTATTGTCATATTTAATTTTGTTTTTGCAAGGAAGTAAATAATAATCAATACCGCCAATGCTTATTAATTTTAATTGAGTGCCTTGGTATGTTGTTGCAATTGATAATTTAACATCTTTTACTCCATTTAGCTGATTTGCCAATCCATACATCCAACCACCACTTGTTGGCACTGATAATCCCAAAACTTTACTTGGTTCAGGAAATATAGTGTTGACTATCCATAAAATTTTCATTTTCTAGTCTTTTATTAATATGTTATAATTTGGAACACGGTCCCTGTTCTATTTTTAAAGTATTTAAATCTTCTTTTACTATTGAATCACAAAGCTGTAACAAATTGTTTGCTGCATTTTCTGGACTCCACATATTAAAAATAACATTATAAGCATTACGTGCCATTTGACTGGATAATTCTGTATTGTTTAATAACTTTTCAACTTTCGATTGTAAACTTTTAAGATTACCAGATTTAAAAATCAAACCAGTATTTTCTTCATTTAATAAAAAGGGAACTGAACCAATAAGATCAGATGCTACAACAGTACAACCGTTACTCATTGCTTCATTTAATACAGCTCCCCAACCTTCTTGTCTGTCACTAGTAAATAAAAAAATATGACTTCGTTTTAATTCCTCAGTTACCTCATGATTAGGCATGGTTCCAAGTAAATTTACAAAATTACTAACTTCAAGTTTATTAATCAATTTTTGTATTCTATCAACCAAGGGCCCAGTACCAATCATATCAATTTGAAAATCATATCCTTTTTTTTTGAGTTGACTTGCGAGGATAACAGGTAATTCAGGGTGTTTCCAATCAATAAATCGGCTTATCCACAGAATCCGTGGCTTTTGATTCTTTTTTTCATTTATTATTTTTTCTATGTCAAGTTTGTTTACGTTTGTAAAATATCCCCATTTAAATCTTTTATTAGGGTAAGCTCCTATCAAATTACAATCATCTTTAACAAAAGCTCCTGCACACAACAAATAAACCGGTTTATTTCTTAATGAGATGTGGTTACGCCAGACATTTCCATTTAAGATGTGGTAAGGTAAAAAAAAATAACTTTTTACTTTTTTATGCCATCGTTCAGTGTATCTAATAAGAGGCTTACCTGAAGATAATCTTAAATTTAAGAATTCTGGAACATTACAGCCTCCAATAATTAGAATATCCGAATCAACAACTAATTTTAAAGCTTTATTATAATTACTTTCATTTTCGTAAGATAATAAATTATATTGGTAATTTTCACAATTTGGATATCCACTTTTTAAAAAGGTTTCTGGTGTGGGTTCTGTAGATATAAATCTATAATTATCGCCAATTTTTCTATAAAGTTGATTTGCAACTGGTGTTTGATGATGATTTAAAAAATTTGAAATAAATGTAACTGTCATGAAATTAACTTTTAATTAAATAGTAAAATTTAAAGAAAATCGAATATAACCTTGGGCAATAAGTAATAGCCAATTTTTCAAATTTTTGTAAATCTGTTAAAAAAAACTTGTTAATACTTATTAGTTCATTTCTTACCATTTCAATATCTCTTTCACTTCCAATTTTGTGCTTTATGCAATATCTAATAAATTGAGACCCATGACTGAATGCCGTACTTGAGGTTATTTTGTTCAAATGGTTTAACTCAATATAACATGTCGTAAACTTAGAACGTTCAATAAAAGCTTTATAAATATCTAATTTATTTTTGTATCCTTTTTTTAAATCCGTTGAAGATATAAGTGAAATGCTTCCTACTCTTCTGTAATAATTATAATATGCAGTATTTATTTGAATAATTTTGTTGGAGATATTAAACAATTTGTATGTAGTTGCTATGTCTTCAAAATTTCTTCCCTCAGGGTATCTAATGGTTTTAAATAAGCTGGTTTTATAAATTTTGTCCCAAGCATAACTGTGCAATTTTTTATCTTCAAGAATAAGTGATAACGATTCCACTCTATTTAAAATTTTTGTTTCAACGATGACTTTTGTTTCTAAAATATGATTGTTATCCCCAACGATATTATGACCCGCAATCAAGATATCAGCATTTGAGGAAATGATTGTTTCTATTAACTCATTAAGAGAATTTTCAACTAACCAATCATCACTATCAATGAAACAAATAAAGTTGCCAATTGCCTTGTCAATTCCATAATTTCTTGCACTGCTGAGACCTCCATTATCTTTATTTAACAGTATAATTCTTGAATCCATTTTCTCATATGTTTCACAGATAGATTTAGAATTGTCTGTTGAACCATCATTCACTAAAATCAACTCAAAATTCGTAAAACTTTGATTTAAAATTGAATCCAAACATTTTGGCAAATATTTTTCAACGTTGAATATAGGAACTACAATACTTAAAACCATATTTTAATTGGACTTAATTTTTAAATGTTTTTAATTTTTCATAATAAAAAAGCAAAATAACAAGTAATAAAACTAAGCAAAAAAGAACCCTATTAATAAAAGAAATTGAATTTGGAATGAACATCAAAATTAAACCAGGCAAAACCAATGCCGCTAACAACTTAATTCTGTAAGCATTATTAAAAGGCCAATACAACGTTTTCTCTAAAAAATACCAATGGTATGTTAAATTGATAAATGACGCTATTAAAAAACTTAATGAAATATATTCTGCCCCATGAAAAGAGCCAAACCATAATATAGATACAGAAACAATTGCATACATAATTGATAAATAAGAAAGAAGCTTTTGGTTATCCGAAGAACTTAAAATGGAGCCAATAAAGTTGAAAATTGCAAATGTTACCGTGAACCATACTTGATACGTTAGGACTAAAGCTGTACTTGCATATTTTTCACCATAGACTAAATTTACAATCTCGTTTCTAAACAATGTAATAATTATTGCACCAAAAACACCAAAATAAATCAACAATTGAAAGCCTCTTTTAATTTTATGAATATAATTTTGTTTATCTATTTGATACAATTTTGCAAAGTTGGGAAAAATAGCAGTCATTGCAGTTGTAATGACAAGTGAAACAGGTAGTAATAATTTGTTTGCCGTATTGAAAAAAGCCACTTGATCAACTCCTGAATTTATGTTTAAAAACTGAATTGGCATTTGATTGGAAAGCATGGAAAAGAAGCCCATAACTAAAAACGGAAAACTTACTTTAATTAAAATAATTGCAGCCGCTACTAACTCTTTGAACGAAAAAGATTTTGAAGCTTTGAGTAAGTTTGATTTTTTTAAACTCCAAAAAAAGACAATGTCTTTTATAATTTGAATTACAATTGAAATGGCAAAAACATATACTAGTGTAATAAATTCTACAGGTGTTATCATATAAACAACTAAAAGCAATAGTGTCATAATCAGATTGATAATGCCCACATGCTCCATTCTTTGCATTCCAAAAGCAATATTTTGTATTAAATTCCAGATTGTAGAAACAAACAAACTCAAAAGAACATAAATATGAAACTGTTTATCAATTTTGATAAGTTCAAGGGAGTAACAAATAACATATATCGCACATGCCAATATAAACCCAATCATGTAGCTTATAATAGAGGAATATAGATAAAAAGCAGAATTATTTTGATTTCTAGAAACCTCCCTTGTAACGGTTGTAGTCAATCCTAATGAGGAAAATACCCCCACAATACTTATCAAAGAAATTAAAACTCCATATTCACCATAAATTTCAGGAGAAAGAACTCTTGCAATGTAAACGCTTGTAAACATTCCAACAGCACTTATCAGAATATTAGAAGAAATTAAAACCGAAAAATTTCTTAAAAAACTTTTTTTAGGTAAAAAAGTTTGAATAAAATTATTCATTTTTTAAATATTTTAAAAATGTACTTTTTCTTTTGTAATAATTTAAAACTAATGATAATTTATATTTTAATATTTGTAAGTCCCCCAAAATACCATTCTTTCTTTTATTTTGCTTTAATCTATTGGTTGAAGTATAAATTGTTAAATCTGCATAACTTACTAAGCAAAAACCATCTGCATCTAATCTTCTACACATATCCCCATCTTCAGCCTCTCCCCAATTTAAATAAGGATTTAGAAAAACCCTCTCTAGTAAATGTTTTTTTATAATCATGTGTCCACCATTTAAATTCCAATTTGGTTTCCATTCATCATAGTTTAGAACACTTTTTAGAGGAAACATTTTTTTAAAGTGTAAGTGATCTAATGAAGTTGTCATCCAATCTTGTACTCTTTTAGATTTGGTTTCAACATCTAAAATTCTTGGGCAAATTCCATCAAAAAAATTGCCATATGCTTTCATTTTTTCAAACCAATCTGAAGGCAAAAAAAATCTATCATGTAAAATAACAAGATTATTGAAAGATGCTTTTTCAATAATTTTATTTTTCTTTTTTGATATAGGAAACCTAATGTCGAAATATAAATCTTTATCATCCAAAACTTTGATATTTTCAGGAAGATTTGATGAGGGTGAAGGACCACAAATTAAAACCTCATAATTTGGAATATTGAAATTTTTGATACTTTCAACAATATTCAATACTTCTTTATTTTTTTTTCCATCACTAACAATACCAAAAGACCAAGCATTTATTGAATCGTTTAATGGTAAAAAGGGAATGATTTTTTTAAACTTCAGTATGTATTTACCATTAATTTCTTCTTTACTGATTAGCTTCAGTCTTTCTTTAAAACAGATTGAAACTTCATACATTATTAATGTCCAACCTCTAAATGGGATTGCAGATGTGTCAAATGCAAAATTTAAAAATTCTAGTTTCAGAAGTCCATCAACTTTTAAAACGCTATCTGAAATTTTTAAAATATGCCTAATGTAAATAGCATGCTCTAATAATCCTTTTACATATACCTCATCAGCACTTTCTGGAGTTATTTGTGGATTATTTAAAAAAAATGGCTTTGACGGATGCAAATCATTCTCATTAAAAAAAACTTCATTTGAAGTTGCTTTTTTAAGAGGAATCCTTGAGTCAAATATATTTACTTTCAACACTTTTTATTAACTATTTAAAAATTCATAATATTCTGATGGAACACCACTAAAAATAACTTCAGAACGATCAATACTATTAATATGTATATTCAAATCTTTTTTTATTAAATAATTATAAAGAGGCGCAACAAATTTTTCCTTCAATTTTGAATCTTTGAAATTATAATTATAAAATGAATCCAAAAAGAATGATGCTTTTTTAAAGTAATAAATACCTGTTGAGCAATTTTCAGAAATTTTTTGTTTTTCTGCTGTCAATATCACCCTAGTAGAATTCCTGTTTTCTGTTTTTGCATATGACCAATTTTCTCCAGAACCCTTAAAAACCTCTAAATAACCATCCCATGAATTCATACTTTCAGGAAAAACAAAACCATTTCTTATAGTATCAATGTTGAAAATCAAAATTGATTCTTCTTCTGAAATTCCAGCTTTTTTTATACCTAGTTCAACAGTTTTTGCTTGTCCTGATGTTGGATTGTCTAAAACTATAATTTTATAATTTATAATACCTAAAATCTTACATTCTTCTTCAACAAATTTTTTTGAATCATAAACATCTCTTAGTATGAATAAGAAATGTGTATCTAAAAAATATTTATTAAAACTATTCAAAGCAAAATAAAAAAGTGACTTATTTTTCTTATAAAGCATGTATTTTGGGAGTGTAAATCCTTCTTTTAAGAATCTTTTACTTAATCCTGCCATTGGTATAATTATTATCATAAGTTTTGGTTTATAAAAGATTTATATTCAATATAAAGTTTTAAAGCATTTGCAAGAAATGCCTTTTGTCTTAATGTATGATCACTATGCAAAGGTAGCATTGATAAAAAAAGCATCACTAGAATTGGATAAATATTCAATTCATTAAGATTCATATCGCCAAACTTGAGAGTTTTGAAATATTTTTGAATCTCTAAAATGTGGTGTTCCGTTTGAATTTGAAATTTTATAGTGTATTTATCAATCTCATCAATAAAAAAACATCCTCCAATAATATAATCATAAAGTCCCAATACTGAATGAGCTAACTTAGCGATATCATATCTAATATCCCCATAAATAGTCTCTTCACCATCCAAATCTAAACCTCTAGGATCAATTACTTTGATAGATTGAGTCTTAAAATCAAAAAGAATATTACTAAAACAAAAATCTCCATGAATTATACATAAATGTTTTGATTGTGGATTTGAAATTGCTTCATTCATTTCCTTCACAATTTCATTTAAAGAAGGAACTTGAATACCATTAAAATTCCATTGCTCATCAAGATTTATATTTTCTTTTAATGCATATATTTTTAGTCTTAACAATGTTTTTTCGTTGTATAATTTTTCTTTAAACAAGTTCAAATCACCATTGTATTCATTTTTATTAGACAAACATGTTTCTATAAATAAATTACATGCTTTGAATATATTTTTCCAAATAAATAATGGTTGATTTCCAAAAACATATAAGTCTGATAATGTATTTAGATAAAAGTAATCAATTTCATAAAACACTTTATTATTAAGGTCACCGTAATTCCATAAAGATGGAAGAAATGGTTTTAGATTTAAAGGAGCATTCTTGAACCACATTGCTTCGGCTAACATTTTCCTTTTATCTGTGCTGAATTTCGTTACAGAAAAACGTTTTATTATTAAATCGTTAAAAACTCTTTGAGTTGTATGAAACGATTTTGAACGGTAATAGGAATTTACAAGTCCAAAATCAAGCCAAAAGTCAGTAAAGTACTCTTTCACTTTAACTTCTTTTCTATAGGCTTCTAATCCCTTCATAAAATTATAGTTATTCTCTGTAATTTTTTTTATCAATATACTTTGATTTGAAAAAGAGAAATAACCTGCATAGACCCTGTCCTCGCCACTTTCTGAAGCATACCCCCAACTATAATTATCTTGAACCTCAGATACTATGCAAACATCAGTTCCTTCAGGAAGTTCTTTAAACAAAGTGTCACCATGAAGAATGTGAACACTTTCTTTATGTTTCCCTTTTACATTTAGTACATAAACAATAGACTGACCTAAAGAAAGTTCTAATGGAACATAAATTATTGAGCAATTTTTCTCCTCAAGTAAGATCCTGTCTCTTTCTGTTATTTTAAAATCATAAGGAAGAGAAATGATGATTTCTTCGTTACTATTAAACAACTCTAATTGATGCTGAAAAAGACGCTTATTTTGCAACGGCAGCATTGTGGGTGGTAATTTCCCTAACTCAGTAATAAGTCCTTGCGAAATATAAGCACCCGAAGTAATAATAATCATATTAATGAACGTGTGTATTCTTTTTCTTTTTTTAGCAATATCATAATTTCGTCATAATTCAAATTCATAAATTCTGAGGGACGAATTGATTTATCATCAATATAAAAACCTTCGAAACCACACCAAGGCTTTCCAATATATACTTCATCAAATGGAACGTTGTGTTTCGTTAGCCAATTAATAATATTTGGTAATGTAAATATATTTATTTTACCAATATTCGACTCGTATGTACGCATATTTCTACTTGAATTAATGGCAATTTCAAAACCTTTTGCCTTGTATGTATGCAACACATCAATAAAAGGTTGTATTGGAGTACTATTCACATAATCTCCCTCTTTGGTTATTGAAATTGTATCATCTAAATCTACTATTAGTCTTTTCATTGTATTGTATTGTTTTATTCAAGTTTGATTTGTCTCTTTCCGTTAATATCTTTATCAATGCAAAGTATATACCAATAAATAAACCAAATTCAGCCATACCAAAATCAAATGCCAATTCGATGTTAATATGTAATGATCTAAATGATATCATAGTAATAAAATAAGCTAATAATCCATTTACTATTAAAAATTCGACAGGATATTGATTAAATAATTTTTGAGTCATTCTAATAGTTTTATAACGTAAAACAATAATTATAAACCTACTGTAATAAATCAACATCCCAATAATTCCATATGCACCAATAGCACCAATAATGGGAATATCATAAAGTAAATGATGTCCAGTCGCTTCATATGAAACGGAATAAGTACCAGATCCAAATAAAAGATTTGACTTTATAATCTTTATTAATAATGGTAGTTGAAAATTTAATCTGTGATCCGCAGAATTATCATAAACTAGATTCGTTGAATCAAATATATTGATCGTATGCAAAAGTGGTTCTATAATTGATGGGAAAAAAAATAATATTAAAATACCACAAGCAATCCCAATAAACAAACTATTAAATACACTAATAGCTTTAATTTGCTTTAATGAAATAAAAAAAGCTAATAAAGCTCCTAAAAATAAATAAATAATCTCTGTTCTTAGAATAGCCATAATTACTGACACATATACTAAAATTCCAATTAGTAAAACCGTATATTTCAATTTAATATTCTTAATTGGGAAAAATAAAAACAGAGGTATTAAATACACAAAAAATTTTGTTATTTGACGAAGATCGAATGAAAAAAAACGCATCAAATCATCATTTTCAGACCTTTTAAATTCTCTAATTTCGAAGAAGTTGTAATACCCAAAAAATGTAATATAATAGAAAATCATAATAAGCAACACTAAAAAAATTATAGAAATAAAAAAAAATTTTCTATCTAAGATTGTTAAAATATATGATGGGATTAAAATCCAAATTCCTAACCAATACCTTACATTTTTAAAAAGGTAATAAATATCTTGTTCACTTAACAATAACATAGAAACTATTACTTGGTAAAAAGTAAAAAGTAAACATAATTTAATTATTTTCTTTAAATATTTGTCCTCAGATATTATTATTAATGTTTTTTTTATATTAAATATAATATATAGAAAACATAAAAATAATGGAATTATAGATATTGCAGATAATTTGAAAGTTGCCATTGGATCAATAACAAAAATAAACGAGTACAAAAAAGAAACAGTAGGAGAAAATAAATAAATAAATAAGGTTCCAAACAACATTATCGGTAGAACCAAATCATAATTATTGGGCACAAAAAAAGAACTTATTGAAAAAAAAATGAGTAAAATTAATTGAGATAAAAACTGATTATTAGTGATTGTTTTATTATTCATTTTTATTATTAATTTAAAAACTTATCTAATTAGTTTTAAAAAAAAGTATTTATGTCCTAATATTAAGGCTAAACATTTCATTTGAAAATTTTTAAATCACTAGCCACCATCTCTTTTACCATTCTGGCAAGGTCGTATTGCGGCTTCCATCCCAATTGTGATTTAGATTTGGTTGGATCTCCAATTAACAAATCCACTTCTGTTGGTCGGTAATATTGTGGATCAACTCTAACCACTACTTTTCCAATCTCTAATTGGTACTCTGGATAGTTACAAGATTTAATCTTTGCAATTTCATTTTCATTTTCTCCTTCAAATGCCAATTCGATTCCTACTTCTGTAAACGCAAAACGAACAAAATCTCGAATGTAGGTAGTTACGCCAGTAGCAATTACATAATCTTCCGCAACCTCTTGTTGTAAAATGCGCCACATGGCTTCTACATAATCTTTGGCATGCCCCCAGTCTCTTTGTGCATTTAGGTTACCTAAATACAAACAATCTTGTTTTCCTAAAGCAATGGCAGCAGTAGCCATAGTAATTTTTCGGGTAACAAAGGTTTCTCCTCTTCGTGGTGACTCATGATTGAATAAGATACCGTTGCAAGCAAACATACCATATGCTTCTCGGTAATTTTTGGTAATCCAAAAACCAAAGATTTTAGCTGCTCCATAAGGTGAGCGGGGATAAAAAGGCGAGTTTTCATCGTAAAAACCTTTCTCATTTTTGTTATGTTGCATACCACCATAAAGCTCTGAAGTAGAAGCTTGATATATCCTGGTCTTCTTTTCTAAACCTAAGATTCTTACCGCTTCTAAAATCCTGAGTGTACCAATACCATCTACATTCGCCACATATTCTGGAGAGTCAAACGATACTTTGACATGCGACATTGCTCCTAAATTGTAAATTTCATCAGGTTGCACTTCTTGAATGATTCTTATAATGTTTGTAGAATCCGTCAAATCACCATAATGCAATTTAAAATTTACATTTTGCTCATGTTGATCTTGGTATAGATGATCTATCCGTTGCGTATTAAATGAGGAAGCTCTTCTTTTGATACCATGAACTCTATAACCTTTTTCTAACAAAAGCTCTGCCAAATAAGAACCATCTTGTCCAGTTACTCCAGTAATTAATGCTGTTTTCATTATAAATTTTTTTGAATTTTATAACAATTTTTCAATTGTTTCTAAGATATTTTTACTTTTTTAATATTATTTAAATTATTAATAAACCAATCATATGTTTGGGCTATACCTACCTCTAAGTCTACTTCAAATTTCCAACCCAATTGATTTAATTTAGAAACATCCATTAATTTTCTTGGAGTGCCATCGGGTTTGGAGCTATCCCAAACAACCGAACCTTTATGACCTATCACTTTTTGAACTATACCCGCCAATTCTTTAATAGTGATGTCTTTTCCAGTTCCTACATTATACAAATGTTCTGGTAAATTATTCTCCAATGCAAAAACGATGGCTGCTGCCAAATCATCTACAAAAAGAAACTCTCTCATTGGTGCACCAGAACCCCAAAGAGTTACTAATGAATGATTGTTTACTTTAGCTTCGTGAAACTTTCTAATCATGGCAGGTAAAACGTGCGAAGTGTTTAAATCAAAATTATCATTGCTACCATACAAATTGGTTGGCATCAAACTCACGTAATCTTTACCAAATTGCTTTCGAATGGCCTGACAAGCTTTTACACCCGTAATTTTTGCTATAGCATACCATTCATTGGTTGGTTCTAAAGCATCTGTTAACAAATATTCCTCTTTTAATGGCTGTGAAGCCATTTTGGGGTAAATGCAGGAACTTCCCAAAAAAATAAACTTATTAACACCTGCTTGAAAAGCACCATCAATTAAATTATTTTGGATTTGCATGTTCTCCATCAAAAACTGATATGGATAGGTATTATTTGCCAATATACCCCCAACTTTCGCGGCAGCATCTATTACCACATCAGGTTTTTCTGTGTTGTAAAAATCAATAACAGCTTGTTGGTTTCGTAAATCCAATTCACTACTTGACTTGCCAATCAAATTTGTATAACCTTTGGCAAACAAAGATCTCCAGATAGCAGAACCTACCATTCCTTTATGACCAGCAATATAAATTTTTGAAGATTTTGAAATCATATTTTAATTTTATTCGTTTTAATTTCTCAAATAATCATCTTGTACGCGCACAATATCTTCTTCGTCAGAAGGATTTAACGCATCCGTATGCTGCCAAAATTCGGCTACAATTCCCCAATCCTGTAATCCAATCAATCGATGACGTTCACCTTGTTGTAAGGCTATAAATTCACCTACCTCGTATATTCTCATCTCTCCTTCTGTGTTGTCTTTGCTCGTAATGATACCTACTGGTCCTTCCAATACTCTC
>Ga0169931_10008763_pt1 | contig 14696 bp, 14 predicted proteins | sample Kivu_15m_20L_FD_129675 | JGI IMG/M metagenome (GOLD analysis project Ga0169931, IMG submission 129675) | Freshwater microbial communities from Lake Kivu, Western Province, Rwanda to study Microbial Dark Matter (Phase II) - Kivu_15m_20L... | ecosystem: Environmental > Aquatic > Freshwater > Lake...
CGGATCACCGCGATCGTGCGGTGCATGTCCGCGCCGTTGATCCGCACGACCGTCAGCCGGACGTCGGCGGGCACCGCGACCCGCGGCAGCAGCGCGACCCCGAGACCGGCCTCGGCCATCGCGACCAGCGTGGTGACCTGCATGAACTCGTAGTTCACGCGCGGCTGCAGGCCGAGCACGCGCAGCGCGTGGTCCAGGTGATCGCGGAACGCGGTGGCACTCGAGAGCATCAGCAGCGTCATGCCCGAGAGTTCGCGCAGCGTGATCGAGGTGCGCGCCGCGTCGTGGTCACGCGGCGGCAGCAGCGCGCAGTACGCGTCGCCGAACACAGGGTCGAACTCGAGCGGGTCGCGATCGCCGATCACCGGGCCGATGCCGAAGTCCACCTCGTGGCGACGGACCGCGTCGGCCACCGCCATCGCCGGCACCTCGCGAACGCTGACCGCGATGTCCGGATGGCAGCGCGCGAATTCGGTCAGCACCGCGGGCAGGCGGCTGCCGGCGACCGTGGGCACGCAGGCGATCGCCAGCCGGCCGCGGCGCAGCTCGGCGCTCTGGCGGATCCGCGCCAGGCCGCGCTCGAGCGTGCCGAGCGCGTCGCGGACCGTGACCATCAGCTGCTCGCCGTCCGCGGTCAGCATCACCCGACGGGTGGTGCGCTGGAACAGCGGCACGCCGAGCTGTTCCTCGAGCTGCTTGACCTGCATGCTCACCGCCGGCAGCGACCGTTTCAGGTCCGAGGCCGCGCCGCGGAAGCTGCCGTGCTCCGCCACCGCGAGGAACGTGACCAGCAGCCTGAAGTTGACGTTCACGCGCGGCCCGTGCGAGAAGGCGACCTCGGGCCGCAGCGGCGACCGGCATCGGGCCGGGGGACGGCAGGCGGCAGCGAGGAGCGGTTCATGGCCCAGGGCAAGGCGCCGATGCGCACGGACATCGGCTGGAGCGACGCGAGCAGCATCACGATCTTCGGGCTGGACCTGCCCTCGCAGGTGATCGGCCGGCTGAATCTCGGGGACATGGGCTTCCTGGAGCTCACCGGCCGGGTACCGACCGAGGCCGAGTCGCGGATGTTCAACGCGATGGCGGTGACGCTGGTCGAGCACGGGCTCACGCCGAGCGCGATCGTGGCCCGCATGACCTACCTCGGCGCGCCGGAGTCGATGCAGGCCGCGGTCGCCGCCGGGCTGAACGGTCTGGGCACGGTCTTCGTCGGCAGCATCGAAGGGGCGGCGCGGCTGCTGATCGAGGCGATGCCCACACCGGATCCGGCCGCCGACGTCGAGGCGCTCGCCGCGGGCGTGGTCGCCCGTCTGGCCGAGGCGCGCCGCCAGGTGCCCGGCATCGGCCACCCGATCCACTCGCCGATCGACCCGCGTACGCCCCGGCTGTTCGAGATCGCGCGCGAGACCGGCTTCGACGGGCCGTACCTGAAGCTGATGCAGGCCGTGGCCGCGGCGGCGCAGGCGCGCAGCGGCCGCTCGCTGCCGGTCAACGCCACCGGCGCGATCGGCGCACTGTGCTGCGAGATGGGCTTCGACTGGAAGGTCTGCCGCGGGCTGGGCGTGATGGCGCGCGCGGTCGGACTGGTCGGACACATCCTCGAGGAGTCTCGCCGGCCGATGGCGCAGACGATCTGGCATTCGGTCGAGGCGCAGGCGACCGCGCACCTGCGCGGCACACCCGCGGCCGACGGCTGAGCGCGAGGCGGCCGCGCTCGGCGGGCGAAACGCACGGGATCGGCGCGGCGGGGCGCGAAGGGGCGCAGACGGGTCATCGTGGCGGGCGGACTCGGGCCGATGGTGACCCGAACCGCGGCGCCGCGCGCACGCACCGGGGATCAGGATCGGTCACATTGTGAACGGATCGGCGCCCGGGGCCCGCGGGCGCGCACGCGGGCTGCACGATGCCTGCCGATAATCGACGCGAGGGCCGCCTTCGACGGTCGATCGCAGGAGGAGACGCGGTGGGTCGCACAGCCGCTTCGTGCCACGGCCGTACCCCGTCGGCGTCGCGATGAGGGTCGCCACGCGCCGTTCGCGGGCGCTGCGCATCGGCGCCGGCGCGAGCTACGCCGGCGACCGCATCGAGCCGGCGACCGAGCTCGCCGCACGCGGCGAGCTGGACGCGCTGGTGTACGAGACGCTCGCCGAGCGCACGATCGCGCAGGCGCAGCTGGAGCGGCTGCACGACCCGGACGGCGGCTACAACGCGCTGCTCGAGGCGCGGTTGCGCGCGGCGCTGCCGCACTGCCGGCGCCACGGCACGACCGTGATCACCAGCATGGGCGCGGCCAACCCGCTCGGCGCGGCGCGACACGCGGCGGCGTTGGCGGGCGAGCTCGGGCTGGCGCCGATGCGCGTGGCGGCGGTGCTCGGCGACGACGTGCTGGACTACTGCGAGGCGCGGCGCGACCTGCTCGAGGTGAGCGAGACCGGTGCGCCGCTCGCGTCGCTGCCCGGTCCGATGGTCTCGGCCAACGCCTACCTCGGCGCCGCCCCGATCGTCTCGGCGCTCGCGCAGGGGGCCGACCTGGTGATCACCGGCCGGGTGGCCGACTGCTCGCTGTTCCTTGCGCCGATGATCCACGCCTTCGGCTGGCGCGACGACGACTGGGACACGCTCGCGCGCGGCCAGGCCGCCGCCGACATGGTCGAGTGCGGGGCGAACGCCTCCGGAGGCTTCTACGCCGACCCCGGCTACAAGGAGGTGCCCGAGCTGTGGAACCTCGGCTACCCGATCCTCGAGGTCGAGCCCGACGGCATCGCCACCGTGTCCAAGCTGCCGGGTACCGGCGGCGTGATCGACGTGCCGATCTGCACCGAGCAGCTGCTCTACGAGATCCACGACCCATCGGCCTACGTGACGCCGGACGTCGTGGTCGACTTCACCGCCGTGGACCTGGAGCGCGCGGGCCCCGACCGCGTGAGGATCTCGGGCGCGCGCGGCCGGCCCCGACCCGACCGGCTCAAGGTGTCGATCGGCGTGAGAGAGGGCTGGATCGGCGAGGCCGAGATCACCTACGCGGGGCTGGGTTGCGTCGAGCGCGCGCGGCTCGCCGAGCGGGTCGTGCGCGAGCGGATCCGCATCTCGGGCATCGCGCTACAGGAGCTGCGCGTGGACTACATCGGGCTGGACTCGCTGCACGGCGCGGCGTCGCTGCGGCCCGCGCAGCCGCCCTACGAGGTGCGGCTGCGGTTCGCCGGACGCGCGGCGGCGCGGCGCGACGCGACGCGGCTCGCCGACGAGGTCGAGACGCTGGTCGGCAAGGGCCCGTGCGCCTCGTCGCTGCCCCGCAAGCACGTGCGCGAGGTGCTGGGCATCTGGTCGTGCCTGGTGCCCCGCGACGCAGTGCACGAACGCGTGCAGTTCGTCGAGGTGCCGGCGTGACCTGGTTCCGGCTGCGCGAGCTGGCTCACGCGCGCGCCGGCGACAAGGGCGACACCTGCAACATCGGCGTGGTCGCGTACCGCCGCGACGACTACCCGCTGCTGCTCGCGCAGGTGACGGTCGAGCGGGTCGCACGCCACTTCGGCGAGCTGGTGCGCGGGCCGGTGACCCGCTACGAGCTGCCGCGGCTCGCGGCGATCAACCTGGTGCTCGAGCGTGCGCTGGGCGGCGGCGTCACGCGCTCGCTGTCGCTCGACCCGCACGGCAAGTCGTACTCGGCGCTGCTGCTCACGCTGCCGGTGGCCGTGCCCGCCGAAGTCGCGGCCCGGCTGCTCGCCGCAGGCCGCCTCCCCGTCCCGGACGAATCCCCGCAGGAGACCCCACGATGAACGACGCTCCGATCGATCACCACGATGCCCTGTGGCCGCGCGCGGTCCGCCAGGTGCGCGGCCGCCGGCTCGCGCCGCGGCTCGCCACGCTCGAGGGCCGCACGGTCGCGCAGCTGTGGGACTACCTGTTCCGCGGCGACGAGGCGTTCGCGATCCTGGAGGAGGCGCTGCGCGCGCGCTTCCCCGGCGTGCGCTTCGTGGGCTGGCGCGAGATCGGCAACACGCACGGCAGCGACGAGCGCGAGATGATCGCCGCGCTGCCCGCACGCCTGAAGGCGATGGGGGTGGACGCGGCGATCTCGGCGATGGCTGCCTGAGGCAGCTGCACGCCCGCCGTGCTGCGGGCGAGTGCGGTGTGCGAGGCCGTCGGCATCCCGACGTCGTCGCTGGTCACCGAGGGCTTCGTGCGCCAGGCGAAGGCGACCGCGGTCGGCCTGGGCCTGCCGCACGTCGGGCTCGCGATGATCCCCGGCCACCCGGCGGTGCAGGACGAGGCGACCTTCCGCCGCCACCTGCTCGAGACCACGCTGCCGCAGGTGGTGGCGAACCTCACCGCGGCGCTCGCCGACGGCGAGGCCGACGCCGAACCCGGCGCGCGCGACGTGGTCTGCTCGGGCGGCTTCGAGGAGATCAACCGCGTGTTCGTCGAGCGCGAGTGGAGCGACGGGCTGCCGGTGGTGCCGCCCACGCGCGCCCGCGTCGAGGCGTTCCTGCGCGAGGTCCACCGCGACCCGGACGAGGTGCTCGGCACGCTGCTGCCCGACAACCGCGCCGCCACGGTGTGGAGCGTCGCGGTCAACGGCGTGATGGCCGGCTGCCGCCCGGAAACCATGCCGGTGCTGGTCGCGCTCGTCGAGGCGATGGCCGATCCGGCCTACGGCGTAGAACACAGCGGCAACACGCCGGGCGGCGAGACGCTGATCGTGCTGAACGGCCCGATCGTCAAGGACCTGGGCTTCAACTTCACGCAGGGCGTGATGCGCGACGGCTTCCAGCCGAACACCACGGTCGGCCGCTTCTGGCGGCTGGCGCTGCGCAACCTCGCCGGATTCCTGCCGCACAAGACCGACAAGGCGACCTTCGGCAACACCTGGCGGGTGGTGGTGGCCGAGAACGAGGACGCGCTCGCGACGATCGGCTGGCCGCCGCATTGCGTCGACCTCGGTTTCGCCGCAGGCGAGGACGTGGTCGGCATCGCACGCTACACCGGCGGCGGCATGGCCTCGTCGATGGCCGGCAGCACGCCCGAGGCGCTGCTGCCCTACCTCGCCGACGGCCTGGTGCGCCACACGTTCTGGCAGATCACCTTCAGCGTCGGGCTGGGCTACGGCAAGCTGCGGCCGTTGGTGCTGATGACGCCGATCATCGCCGAGACGATCGCGCGGGCCGGCTGGAGCAAGGACGACGTGAAGCGCTTCCTGTTCGAGCACGCGCGGATGCCGGCGTGGCAGTTCGAGCGGCTGCTGCGCGACTGGACCCGCAAGCCGATCTGGAACCTCGCCGAGGAAGCGCGCGCCGGGCGGATCCCGGCCGAGCTGTACGCCGCCTCCGACGACCCGCAGCGGCTGGTGCCGATCGTCTGGGCGCCCGAGCACATCCACCTCGTGGTCACCGGCGACCCGCTGCGCACCAGCGGTTACGTGTTCGGCCAGAACGGCCAGCTCGGCTTTCCCGTGGGCCGGCGCATCCGCCGGCCCGCCCACCGCACCCCGCCGGCCGCCGCGGCCGCCGTGAAGGAGGACTGACATGCATCGGATCGATCCCGTCCGCCGGCGAGCGAGCCTCGCGCTCGGTGCCCTCGGCGCGCTCGGCGCGCTGGCCGCGCACGCGCAGCCCGGTCCGTGGCCGGCCCGGCCCGTGCGGCTCGTGGTCGCATACCCGCCCGGCGGGCCGGTGGACACGGTCGCGCGCACGATGGCCGCGAAGCTCGGCGAGCAGCTCGGCCAGACCGTGATCGTCGACAACCGGCCCGGCGGCAACGGGGTGGTCGGCACCGAGCACGTCGTGCGCTCGGCGCCCGACGGCTACACGCTGCTGCTGTGCACGACGCCGATGTCGATCCACGAGACGCTGTACCCGAAGATGCCGTACCAGGCGCCGCGCGACTTCACGCTCGCCGCGTCGATCGCCTCCGGCCCGCAGGCGCTGGTGGTCGGCACCGCGACGCCGGTGCAGTCGCTGCAGGAGCTGATCGCGGCCGCGAAGGCGCAGCCCGGCCGGCTCAGCTACGCGTCGCCGGGCGGCGGCGGCGCCAATCACCTGGCCGCCGAGATGCTCAAGTCGATGGCCGGCCTGGACGTGCTGCACGTGCCGTACAAGGGCGGCGGCCCGGCCGAGATCGACGTGATCGCCGGCCGGGTGACCTTCATGTTCGCGAGCCTGCCGCAGGCGATGACCCAGGTGAAGGCCGGCCGGCTGCGCGCGCTGGCGGTGACCTCGCCGCGGCGCGTCGCGCTCGCCCCGGACCTGCCGACGATGGCCGAGGCCGTGCCCGGCTTCGAGGTGTCGTCCTGGTACGGCATCGCCGGCCCGGCGGGGCTGCCGAAGGACGTGGTCGACCGGCTGCAGATCGAGGTCGGTCGCGCGATCGCCGCCCCCGACACGCGCGAGCGGCTCGCCGCGCTCGGGGTCGAGCCGATGCCGCTCGCGCCGGAGGCGTTCACGGACTTCGTGCGGCGCGACGTCGCGCGCTGGGCGAAGGTGATCCGCGACGGCAACGTGCAGCCGGACTGATCGCCGTGCGCTCCCGGCACGACGCACCGCGGGCGCTCGACCCATGAGCGCGGACGCCGCGCGCGCCTACCCCGAGCCCCGGCTGCTGATCGGCGGCGAATGGCGCACCCGCCCGGGCGCACCGGTCCTCGATCCGTCGACCGACGCGGTGCTGGGCACGGTGCCGCATGCCACGCCCGAGGACCTGCACGACGCGCTCGCCGCGGCCGGGCGCGCGCTGCGCGGCTGGCGGGCGACCCCGCCCGAGACGCGCGCCGCGGTGCTGCTGCGCGCCGCGGCGCTGCTGCGCGAACGCGTCGAACCGATCGCGACCACGATGGCGCTCGAGCAGGGCAAGCCGCTGCGCGACGCGCGCAACGAGGTGCTGCGCGCGGCCAGCATCGTCGAGTGGGACGCCCAGGAGGCACGCCGGCTGTACGGCCGGATCATCCCGGCCGAGCCCGGCATGCGCCACCTGGTGATCCGCGAACCGATCGGCGTGGTCGCCGCGTTCTCGCCGTGGAACGCGCCGGTGGGCTCGCCGGCGCGCAAGGTCTCGGGCGCGCTCGCCGCCGGCTGCACGCTGGTGCTCAAGGCCGCCGAGGAGACGCCCGCGTGCGCGACCGAGCTCGCGCGCGCATTCGTCGACGCGGGCCTGCCGGCCGGTGCGCTGAACCTGGTGTTCGGCGACCCGGAGACGATCTCGGAGACCCTCGTGCCGCACCCGGCGGTGCGGATGGTCGCCTTCACCGGCTCGGTGGCGGTCGGCAAGCGGCTCGCCGCGCTGGCGGGCGCGCACATGAAGCCGGTGCTGATGGAGCTCGGCGGCCACGGTCCGGTGATCGTCTGCGCGGATGCCGACCCCGAGGCGGTGGCGGCCGCGGCGGTCGCCGCCAAGTCGCGCAACGCCGGGCAGATCTGCATCTCGGCCACGCGCTTCCTGGTCGCCGACCCGGTGTACGAGCGGTTCGCCGCGGCGTTCGCCGAGCGTGCGCGCGCGATGAAGGTCGGCCACCCGCTCGCGCCCGACACCGAGATGGGGCCGCTCGCGAACCACCGCCGGCGGCGCGCGATCGAGGCGCTGGTCGACGACGCGGTGGCGCGCGGCGCGCAGCGGCTGGCCGGCGGCGGGCGCATCGGCACGGTCGGATGCTTTCTGCCGCTGACCGTGCTGGCCGACGTGCCGACCGACGCGCGCGCGATGCAGGAGGAGCCGTTCGGGCCGCTCGCACTGCTGCGGCCCTTCGCGACGATCGACGAGGCGATCGCGCTCGCCAACGCGCTGCCGCTGGGGCTCAACGCGTACGCGTTCACCGACTCGGCGCGGCTCGTCGAGCGTCTGACCGCCGAGCTGGAGACCGGCTACCTGTCGATCAATCACTTCGGATCGTCGACCGCCGCGATCCCGTTCGGCGGGGTGAAGGACAGCGGCCACGGCCGCGAGGGCGGTGCCGAGGGCGTGCTCGGCTACACGATCGCCAAGGTCGTGTCCCATCTCGCGCGCTGAGTCGCGCTGCACGGACGCGTCGAAGGACGGATCGGTCCTGGTGACCGGGGGCTCGGGGTGATCGGCGCGGGGGGTGCCGCGCGCGCGTCGATGCGCTCACCGGCGCGGCTGGCGTCAGTCGGACCCGACCCGAGGGCACCCCGCCGCGACCCACTCGGCCGCGCTGCGGGCGGTGAGCCGGTGGCCTGCCGGCACCCGGTGCGAGGCGAGCTCGGCACCGGACGCGTCCCGCGCCGCCAGGATCGCGAACGGCGCGTCCTCGTCGGGCACGACGTCGAGCGTGACGGTCACGCGGCCGCCCGCGGCGTCGACGTCGAAGGCCTTGTGCAGCTGCGCGTGGCGCTGCTGCTCATGCCGGCGCACGACCTCGGCGGCGGTCTTCACCAGCGTGTCGAACGCGGCCGTGTCCAGCGGCTTCGGGTTCTTCTTGTCGCGCCCCATCGTCCACGGCCCGACCAGCGCGGGCCCGGACTGGCCGTCGCGGGTCATCTCCACGGCCCAGCCGTCGTCGTCCTCGTTCTTGATCACCCGGGCCGTCCAGCCGTCGTCACGCCACAGGCGGGCGGTGCGGATCGGGTCGGCGGCGGCGTCGGGCGGCGCGGACATCGGGCGTGAGGCGTCGGGACGAGGATGGCGCGTGCGCGGCGGAATCGCGAGGATACGCCGCCTCGGCCCGCGACCCTCGACCGTCCGGCCTACGGCGGCGTGGTGCCCGGTCACCACGACTCGCGACCGCCCGTGCCGGCCGTCCCGGCGCGGCCTGGCCGATGCCCGCCTCGCCGGCGATCGAGGCCCTCGCCTTCCCGCGCCGCGGTCACCCCTGCTCGAGCCCGTCCTGCGGGCGCCACGGCGACCCGTCGGCCTTCAGCACCGGCAGGGTCACCGAGCGCGTGGCGCCGAAGGTCGGCACGTACATCGAATGCTTGCCGGCGCCGCCGGCGACCACCACCATCACGTCCTCCCAGCGCTGCGCCACGGTGACGCCCGCGTCCAGCGAGCGGTCGCGGTAGCGCTTGGGGAACTTGCGCCAGAAGCGCCGCTCGATGTTCTCCTGCGAGAAGCGGCGCAGCGGCACGCGCGCCTCCTCGTAGATCACCCGGCGCACGTCGTCCTTCGAGAACCCCTCGGCCGCGATCGTGGCCGCGTGCTCCGGCGACAGCAGCAGCAGCGGCTCTCCGGCGTAGTACACGTTGTTCTGCCCGGTCTGGGCGACCGTGCCCGTGATCATCGCCAGCAGCGGCCCGGCGCGCGTGCTCTCGTGGTCGTTGATGTTGTGCGGCGCCTCGCCGCCGACCACGGTGACCGTGCTGACGTCGGCCGCGAAGCCGCGCTCGGCGGCGAGCGAGGGCCACGGACTGGCGGCCTCGTTCTCGGCGATGCAGTAACCGTACTTGGCCGGGCTGCCCATCGTCGCCTTGTCGATGTCCACCGGCTGGCCGCCGCCCACGTGCAGCAGCACCAGCCGCACCGCGCGACCGATCACGCCGTTGGACCACGGCCCCGGCCCGAACAGCCCGCTGCCCGCGTGCACGCCCAGCGCCTGCGCGAGCGGGCCGTTGACGATCACCAGCGGCGCCACCGGATGGGTCGTGGTCTGCACGCCGTACAGGTTGAACGGCCGTTCTGCCATCGCACGCACCGCGGCCACCAGCAGCGGCATGTGCGCGGGCCGGCAGCCGGCCATCACCGCGCTGCTCGCCAGCCGGCGCACCGTGCACGCGCCCATCCGGGGCGCGACCAGGGCGACCAGCGCGTCGCCCGGCAGCCCCGCGCCGCGCACCATCGCGTCCACCCGGGCGTCGGTGGGCGGCACCAGCGGCAGCCCGTCGCCCCAGCCGAGCGCGAGCATGCGCCGCTGCAGCTCGCCCCACTCGTCGTCGGTGTCGACGTCGACGTGATCGACCGGCTCGGGCAGCGGCTCGGACGCGACCGCCGAGGCCTGCGGCAGCGGCGAGGTGAGCTTCGCCACGATCTCGTCGAACGCGGCGTCCACCTTCGCGAGCACGCCGTCGAGCGGCGTGCCGCCGATCGGGTGCGGCAGCACCACGGTGGGCACCTGCGGCATGCCGAGGATGCGCGCCTGCGCCTGCGCGAGCTTCACGAACGGCGTGCTGATCAGCAGCACGCTCGGCAGGCCGAGCTTCTCGGCCTCGATGCTGTCGTGGAGACTCCACGACGTGCACGACCCTCAGTCGCCGAGTGCGTTGATCACCACGTCGGCGTTGGCGCGCAGCGCGGCGAGGTGCTCCGGCTCCACGGGCAGCGAAGGATGCTGCTTGGCAACGTGGAACACCTCGACGCCGTCGATCCGTTCGCGCAGCCGCGTGGCCAGGTGCGCGAGCATCTCGTCGACCGGCGCCTTCGTGTTGTCGAGCAGGCCGATGCGCAGGCCGGCGAGCGACGCCGGCCGCGGCACGACCGCCACGCCGGGCGGCACCGGCCGGCCTTCGGGGGAATTGAGCCTCATCGTCGGTTCCTCCTTCGGGGGTTCACGGGGCGCCCACGGCCGCGACGGCCGCCGCAGTGCGCGCCTCCAGCAGCGCGATGCAGGCGTTCACCGCGCGCACGCGCGGCACGTCCACGCCGGCGAGCTCGGCCAGTTCGATCAGCGCGCCCAGGATCGCCGCGCGCTCGGTCGGCCGGCCACGCTCGACGTCCTGCGTCATCGAGGTCTTCGCGTTCACGCGCAACGCGAGGCTGCGGCCCAGACGCGCGTCCACGTCCAGCCGGGTGTCCACACCCCAGGCCGCGGCGACGCGATCGCACTCGCGCATCAGCCCGATCGCGAGCTCGCGCGTGTCCGGGTGGCGCGCGCACGCGTCGATGGTGGCTCCGGTCAGCGCGCCGATCGGATTGGCCCAGACGTTGCCGAGCAGCTTGTCCCACACGAAGCGTCGCACGTCGACGAGCGTCGCGGGCAACGTGCCGGCGGCAAAGAGCGCGACCACCCGTTCGGCGCGCGCGGCGTCGTCCGCGTGCAGCGGGCCGAGCCGAAGCGCGTCGCCGGGACTCGCCGGGTTGTGCACGCGCCCGGGCTCGACCACCTCGGCCGCCATCGTCGCGAAGCCCGGCAGCGGCGCGTGCGGCCCCAGCGCCGCGAGCAGCCGGCCGTCGGGGTCCACCGCGCGCACCGGACGATCGGCGTGCTCGCCGGCGCCGCCGGCGAAGAACCACCACGGGATGCCGTTGTGTACCGGCACGAAGGATCGAGCGGTGCGCGCCCGGGCGACCAGTGCGTCCAGCACGCCCGACCACTGGTACGCCTTGAGCGTGACCAGCACGGTGTCGGCGGGCGGCGCCGACTCGATCGAACCGTAGGCGGCGAGCGGCGCGAGGCGCTCGCCCGCGGGCGTCGAGAAGCGCAGGCCGCGCTGCGCGCGGATCGCCTCCAGGTGCGCGCCGCGGCACACGACCGAGACCGCGTGTCCGGCGAAGGCCAGGTGCGCGGCGAGCATCCCGCCGATCGCGCCCGCGCCGATCACCAGCACCGTCTGCACGCCACCCTCCGGACCCCGCGTGGCGTCGCACGCGCCGCCTCGCGCCGAGCATAACCGAGCGCTGCGGACCGCCGCCCCGACGGGCCGCGAACGGCCGATCACATGGTGAGACGCGGGCCGGTGCTCCGCGCATGCGGGTCTTGGGTCGGGGTAAGGTCGAACCTGCTCGGGGCACATGCCGCGCGGGCCGGCATCGACTGCGCGGCCGGACACCTCCGGCGCCGGGATGCCTCCACGGCGGTGGGCACACCGCGAGCGAACGATACGAGGGGAGCCGCATGCAGCACCTGGAAGTGATCGCCCCGACGGGCATGCAGCTGGTCGAGCAGCGCTCGGCATCACCACGGTTGCCGACGCTGGACGGCCGTACCGTCGGCGAGGTCTGGAACGGCGTGTTCCGCGGCGACGAGACCTTCCCCGTGCTGCGGGCCGAGCTGCTGCGTCGCTACCCGGGCCTGCGCATCGTTCCGTACACCGAGTTCCCGTTCTTTCCGGGCGACGACCGGCCGCACGCCCAGCAGGCGGCGGCACGCGAGATCGCCGCGACGGCCCGTGCGAAGGGGTGCGATGCGCTGATCTCGGGCAACGGCGCCTGAGGCACGTGCACACCGGCCGCGGTGCGGCCGGCCGTCGAGGCCGAGAAGCTCGGCCTGCCCACGGTGACCATCGCCACCTCGGGTTTCACGGTGCTCGCGCGTACGCTCGCCAGGGCGAGCGGAATCGACGGGCTGCGCATCGCGGAATACCCGGGCCCGATGGGCATCGACACGCCGGCCACCGTGCGCGAGAAGATCGGCGCGCGGGTGGTCGATGCGGTGATCGAAGGCCTGCTGCGCGAGGCGCCGGGAAGCGCGCCCGCGGCGCGGGCGGGCGCGCCGTCCGACATCGTTCTGCGCGGCGACGCCGACGAGATCGCGCGCGAGTTCGCCGAGCGCGAGTGGACCGACGGGCTGCCGATCGTGCCGCCGACGATGGCGCGCGTCGAACGGTTCCTGGCCTACACCGGTCTCGCACCCGACGCGCAGATCGGGATCCTGCCGGCGGCCAACCTGCGCGCCGTGCCGCTGAACGTCGCGGCCAACGCCGTGATGGCGGGATGTCGTCCGGAGCACATGCCGCTGCTGGTCGCCGCAGTCGAAGCGCTCGCCGACGAGCACTGCAACCTGTACAACATCGGCAGCACCTCCGCGCTGGTGCCGTTCCTGGTGGTCAACGGCCCGGTGGTGCGCGACCTCGGCATCGAGTTCGGCGGCCAGTTGATCTCGCGTGGGCCGAACCCCGCGATCGGCCGTGCCCTCGGCCTGATGGTGCGCAACCTCGCCGGGTTCCGGCCGGCGCGCAACTACATGGGCACGTTCGGCTATCCGCTGCCGTTCGTCCTCGCCGAGGATCCGTCGACCAACCCGTGGCCGTCGTTCCATGTCGAACAGGGATTCGAGGAGGGCGACAGCGCCGTGACCGTCGGCGTCACCAACAACTGGGGCCCGTCATCCGAGCCGTCGGCCACGCTGGACATGAGCGCCGCCGAGGTCGCGCTCGAGTTGCTGTGCCGCGAGATCCCCAAGAAATTCCGGCTGTACGACTTCCCGACCATCGGCCCGAAGGCCGAGACCGTGATGGTGACCCTGGTCCTGTCGCCCCCGGTGGCCAAGCTCCTGGCCGACGCGGGCTACGACAAGCGTGCGATCCGCGAGCACGTACACGAACACGCCCGCATGCCTCTGCGCGAGTTCGAGTGGATCACCCACCACACCTTCCCGCGCGGCGTGACCGTACGACAGAGGGCTCAGGCCGGCGTGCTGCCGCCGGAGTTCATGGGTGCGCCCGACGATCGGGTACGACTGCTGAAGGGTCCGGAGGTCGTGCACGTGGTGGTCTGCGGCGACCCGAACCGCAACCGGCTGATGTCGTTCGAAGGTGGCCACACGGTGCCGACCACGCGCCGGATCGTGCTGCCTCCCGACTGGAGCGCGCGGCTCGCCGCCGCGCGCCGCTGAGGCGATCACCGTACGAAGGAGCCCACCCATGACCCCCCAGCCGACCCCCGTCCGGGCATTCGCTCACATCACCGCACGAACCCTGTGCTCGCTCGCGGCGCTGCTCGCGCTGGCCGTGCCGCCGGCCGCTCTGGCGCAAGCCGCCTATCCGGTGCGGCCGGTGCGGATGATCGTCGCCTTCCCGCCCGGACAGGCGACCGACCTGATCGCACGCCTGGTCGCCGACGAACTCTCGAAAGCCTGGGCGCAGCCGGTGATCGTCGAGAACCGTGCCGGCGGCGACAGCATCCCGGGCACGATGGCCGGCCGCAGTGCGCCCGCCGACGGCTACACGATCACGTTCGGCACCAGCAGTTCGTTCGCGGTGAATCCGGCAGTGAAGTCCAAGCTGCCGTACGACCCTCCGAAAGACTTCGCGATGGTCTACGGCATGTTCTCGGTTCCGTGGATCATCGTCGCCCATCCGGGTTCGCCGTACGCGACGCTGCGCGACGTGGTCGCCGCAGCGAAGGAGGCGCCCGGCAAGGTCCAGTGGGGCTACGGCTCGACGTCGCTGCAGCTCGGCGCAGAGCTGTTCAAGCTGAGGAGCGGCGCGCCCCTGGGCGGGGTCGCCTACAAGGGCAGCGGCCCCGCGACCACCGACCTGATCGGCGGACACGTGCCGCTGCTGATCGACACGGTCGCCGCGACGCTGCCGCACATCCGCGCCGGCCGCATGCGGCCGCTGGCCACGCTCGCCGACAAGCGCGTGCCGCTCCTGCCGGATGTGCCGACGGTGGCCGAAGCGGGCGTGCCGGGCGCGGAGGCCGAGGGCTGGGGCGGGATCGCGGTACCCCGGGGCACGCCGGCCGACGTGATCGAGCGCATCGGCGCCGAGGTGGCCCGCATCGTCAACGATCCGGCGATCCAGAAGCGGATGCTCGAGCTGGGCATCGTGCCCGAGCCGCGCGGTTCGAAAGCGTGGTCGGCCTTCGTCGAATCCGAGGTCGCCAAGTGGGGCGACGTGGCCCGTCGGGCGAACGTCAAGGAGGACTGACCCTAGAAACCGCAGTTGCCTGCGCCCGATGGACGTAGGAGCGAGTATTGGCGCGGTTTGGCGGGGATGAGGCAGACTCACCCGATGGGTGAGAGCAAACGCAAGCGCGAAGCGGGGCTGGTTCGGGCCCGGGGGATTGACGAGACGCCGCAGGTGGTCGACACGCTGGGC
>Ga0169931_10008764_pt1 | contig 14696 bp, 12 predicted proteins | sample Kivu_15m_20L_FD_129675 | JGI IMG/M metagenome (GOLD analysis project Ga0169931, IMG submission 129675) | Freshwater microbial communities from Lake Kivu, Western Province, Rwanda to study Microbial Dark Matter (Phase II) - Kivu_15m_20L... | ecosystem: Environmental > Aquatic > Freshwater > Lake...
CATCCTCATGTGACTTGGCCATGCTAGCATTCCGCTTAAGATCGGTCTACGCTTTGCGTAACATCAGTCGATGGCCGGACTAGTCTGGTCCTGCGGCCTTTGCCTGTTTGGGGCTAAATCTCGTTAAAAAACCGCACTGGGGCTAATAGTTGCACTATGATATTGACAGAGGGGTTTAAAAGCCCGATAATCCTTTTCTCGATTTTTGATCGTGGTGCGACTCGGAGGATCGTTGACGATGCAAACGGCTATTCGATTTGCTGGGACATGCCCGACCTGTGGCAGGCATCTGCACATCCCGATCGATTTGCATGGCAAATTGGTACGATGCCACGGATGCGGCGCGGAATTCAGGGCGACCGGCCGGTGGGAATTGAGCCAACAGGAATCCGTGCCTCACGAATCAGCGCCGGTATCTGTAGAACCAACGAGAGCAGGAACAGGTCTTGAGGAATTATCTGGGCAGCGCCATGCGTTGGACATCCGGGTGGACACACTTCTGGCAGCGGCGGACCGGCAGTTGCATCAAGCCTGCATGCACCATTCCCGATAGCGAGTGTCACTCTGTGCGAGTCGACCTGTTCGACTCTCCGAACCAACCACTCTCCGAACCAACCACTCATCGCTCACGGGAAAACGTCCCAATGCGCGATTCCTTTATCGCAACGCCATGTTCCGTCGGGTCGTTTCTTCAGGATAGCCCGAAGTATTTCTCGCGAATCAAGCACAGCGAGACGCATTTGGGATGTTGAGAGAACTTCGTTATCAGGCAGATGCTGCCCATCCAGAATGCGTCTCATGACGACATCATCGACGCTCCAATGCTCCCAATGTTTCAATGCGGCGATGGGAGGATCTAGGCATGCATCGGAGAAGTGGTCTTGGATCGACTCGAGGGCACGTGAGGCCTCGATCCTGAATGGACCTACGCGTACGCGAGTCAGTTCCGTCATTACGGCATCGGTACCGAGCGATTTCGCGAGATCGCTTCCCAAAGTGCGAATATAAGTTCCGGTGCTACATCGAATCCTGACACGAATCCGTGGATGCTCATACTCCAGCAAGTCCAGTTCGTGAATCATGATTGTGCGAGGGGGCATGTGAACTTCGGTCCCTCGTCTTGCGGACGCATGCGCACGTTTGCCGTTTACCCTGATTGCGGAGTAGGTCGGGGGGACCTGCACAATGGGGCCTAAAAATCTCGTCATGGCATCTTGAATCGAATTTCGGTCGAATTCCATCTGCATTGGAACCGACTCGCATTGGGTCTCTAAATCTCCGGAGGGGCTTCGCTGCCCCAGAGTGAAACCAGCCACATACTCTTTGTCCAATTCATGGATCTCGTCCATCAATCGAACTGCTGGCCCGACCAGGATCAGGAGTACCCCTTGCGCTAGAGGATCCAAGGTCCCTGCATGTGCAACCTTGCTCGGACGAAGTGGTTTGACCAGTCTGTTGACGCAATCTCGACTGGTTGGACCTATCGGCTTAAAGAGATTGAGGATCCCGTACTTCACCAACTCACTTCCACCGTTGCGCCGACTCGAACGCCGAGCATCATCGCTGCCGAGTCGTCTACCAAATGCAACCGAAGTGCTCCGGATGGTACTAGGACGGCCACGAGCGTCATCGATGGTTGATTATGGTCAGCACCGAAGATCCCGAAGGTTTCATGTTCGTCGTCCACCGTCACTTTTGTTTCGGGGCCGCAGTTTATTCCTTCTAGCTGACCTGCGAGCAGATCGGTGATGAGATCCCCATGGTCCGTTACTTCAACAACTTTTCCCTGAATACGTCCGGTCACTGAAAGCGATTCCTCATAAACGCGACAAGTCAGAATGAGTTCGGTTAGTGTAACCACTTCGGAACAGTTTTGTTTCGCATAGGAAGCAAGACTCTACCCAGATACCTACGAAAAAATGGCCCGTTCCGGATGAAGATTTCGAGAAATATCGATTCATCAGCCCAGCGGGAGGATGGGGCAAGTGTCAAACCAGGTTCGCCCTTGGTTTTGCATCCATTCGCTGCACTGTGTCGGGCCCCACATTCCCGGCTCGTAGATATTTAGGGAGGGAGCGGCGGGACTCTTCCATGCGGTGATGATCGGATCGATGATCCTCCACGATTGCTCGACCTCGTCGCTTCTTGCAAACAAGCCGGGATCCCCGAGCATCGCATCGAGCAGCAATCTTTGATACGCGTCCGGCGGTTCTTTACCACTACTGTCGAATCGGAAATCCAATTCGCTGAGTCGAAGACGCATGTCCGAGTCGGGAACTTTGGATTGAAAGAAGATCTGCACTCCTTCGCCCGGTTGGATCTGGATGACCAAGCGGTTGGCTTCCGGTCGATAGGATTTTTGGTCTCCGAATAACATGTGAGGAGGTTCGCGAAACTGAATCACGATTTGGGTGGATCGGCAACTCATCGCCTTTCCGCTTCGCAGGTAGAATGGCACCCCTCTCCAACGCCAGTTGTCGATGTACAGTTTGAGAGCCGCAAATGTTTCCGTTTGGCTATCGTTGGGAACCCCCTCTTCCTTGTTGTAGCCTAGGTACTGACCACGGATACCGAACTCGGCAAAATCGCTACCGCGGTAAGGACGAACAGCTTGAAGCACCTTTACTTTTTCGTCTCTCACGAATTCTCCGGTGTAGCGAACCGGAGCTTCCATTGCCGTGACCATCAATAACTGGAAGATATGGTTTTGAAACATGTCGCGGAGCACTCCTGCTTTATCGTAGTACCCGCCACGTCTCCCAACAGAGACTTCTTCCGCAACGGTGATCTGTACATGTTCGATGTAGTTGCGGTTCCAGAGAGGTTCAAAAATGGTATTCCCGAATCGCAAGACCAAAATATTTTGGACCGTTTCTTTGCCTAGATAGTGATCGATTCGATAGATTTGGTCCTCGCGGAACGTTTGGTGAATGGAGTCGTTGAGTGAATGTGCAGTTGCCAGATCGGTTCCAAAGGGCTTTTCGATAACAACGCGACGCTGACCGATCTGATCGTTGTGCAACCCCGCCTTGCCGAGTTGCTCGATCGCGGATGCATAAAGTTGCGGCATGGTCGACAAGTAGTAAACACGATCGGCAGGTTTGTTTTCCTCGATTTCTTGCAGGAAAGCCCCCAGCCTTACGAAGTCATCTTGGTTTGCAATATCGCCCGGGCAATAAAAAATGTTTTGAGAAAATGAGTTCCAGGCTTCGGCGTTGAATTCGCCCTTCACATACTTGGCGGTACTTTCTCCCAGTTGCGATCGCCACTGGTCTGTGCTGAACGCGCTTCTGGCAACCCCTACAATCCGCGATGGCTTCGGCAATCGATCGCGGAGGTACTGTCGATACAACGCAGGAATCAGCTTGCGGCTTGTCAAATCACCTGAAGCGCCGAAAATCACTATGCTGTGTGGCATATCGTACCTGCCGTTCATTCTCAATTACGGTTCTGAAGTCGGGTTTGAAAACGCCTTCCTAGTATAACGGAATCTATCCTTCTGCTATGAGCCTCAGTTTATTTCTCGTTCGCCACGCTCAGTCCGCTAACAACGCGCAGGACGAGTCCCTGCGTATCCCGGATCCCCCCATCACTCCACTAGGTTGCAGGCAAGCCCAGCGCTTGGCCGATGCGCTCGCTCCCTTGGGTCTAACGCGACTGTACGCCAGCCCGTTTTTGCGTTCCATCCAGACCGCTCGCGATGCGGCGAGTCGGCTTGGATTGCAGCCGATCATTCACCGCGAGCTATTCGAGCAAGGGGGCTGTTATCGTGGCTTCGCACTCGGAGATCGGCATCCCATGCCTGGAATGGGGCGCAGGGCTTTACAGCAATTGTGCCCCACCTGGGAGATCGATCCGGAGATCCCCGAAGGAGGTTGGAATACTCTCGACCATTATGAAATGCTTCCTGAGGCCAGAGAGAGAGCCAAACGCGTTGCCGCCTGGATCGACTTCGCATACGGCGAACTAGGAGATCGTCGGGAATCAGGCGAACGGTGGGGAATGGTGATCCATGCTGATTTCAAACTGAGGCTCCTGGAGGCCCTGTTGAGAAGAGAAGATCTCGAGGAACATCTAGGCGAGGTAGTCAACACATCGATCTCTCGCCTCACTCGAAGCCATGGAACATGGAGGCTCGACTTCTGGAATGCACATCAGCATCTTGAGCCCGAGGAGGTCACTACCTAGAGCGAACAGATTGCTGCAGTGCATCGTCTCAACGGGATGCCTGCGCTCCGCGATCTGGCGTGACAGAGGCCTTCTGAAACTCGCTGAGCCGCAATAATCGCTTTGCCTCTCGCAAAAGAAAATCCGCATCCATGAACGGTTCGTGGCCGATGTCCTGCCAACGGATCCGCCCCTCGCCATCCACAAAAATCGTTCCGTGCAATGGTTGCCCTTCAAAGTCATCGAAACATCGAAAGGCTTTGAATGCATCCAAGCTCGCATTCGATGCGAGCGTAATCCGCATCTCCGAATCGTACCTCTTGAGCCCTTCGGCAAGCGACTGTGGAGTTTCGGTACTCACGCCAAGGACCTCGATACCTGCTTCGCGAAATCGCTCCACTTGCGGTGAAAATTTCCCCAACTGCTCCGCGCAGTGCAGACATCCAAATCCGAGGTACAGAATCAACACATAGGGTTTGCCCTCCATGCGCTTGGATGAAAACTCTTCGCCCGCAGCATTTGTTGCTCCCCAAATCGGTGCCGCAGGCGCACTCCATCGCAAGGGGCCTAAGGAATCTAGAGCAGGTCGATCCCCTAGATCCTTCGGAATCATCGGTCGCTTTCCCCACTCGATTTCCGGGTGCGTCTCCTGCGCGATCAACCGAACGCGATCCAGCAAAGGCAACTTGGAATCGCACGCGAAGAACAGATCCGAACACTGTTGAACCCCTTTCTTGCGAGCCTCTTTCCACGATGCAAGCGAGGGGTTGCCGGGTTGGCCTTGGATGGCTTGGTGCGCCACCCATGCATTGATCGCCGCCGGAAGTACCTGACCTTTCGAAGCGTTCAATAAATTAGTAGATTTTTGAATCGCAAGCTCATGGGCCCCGGCGAGGGAGCACCATTCGATTCGCTGTATCGATTCGATCATGTCCCTCGCTTCGTGCGATATTCGGACCGCTGCTCGGTAATCCCCACGCTTGGCTGCAAGATGGGCATCGAGCGCCGCAAGCCGCCCCCCCAGTCGATAGTATCGATAGCGGATTTCATGCCTCGTTTTCGCTCGTTCTCGATCCTCAGCAGGCTTGTCTTTCCATGCCGCATCATCGAATTCCCGATTCACTCTTTCGGGCAAAGCAGGGTCATTTTCGGCATGGAACAAATCCGCAGGGGGATCAAACGGTTCAAGCAATTGAGGAGGACGCGGCCGCGTATCCGCGTTTGCCTTATCAAGTTCCGCCATCGATCCTCTCAACGAGCTTCGCACGGATGCGATTTGCTCACGAATATTTGTCGCGTCTTCAATATTCCCGAGTTGCGCTAGCGCGATCCCTTTCCAAGCGAGTGCCGCATCTTGAGAATACTCTGCATCGTCGGGGTCTTTGAGATAGGGGGAATTGGAAAGCTCGAGCATCTGTTGCCACTGTTGGAAGTTGCTCAAGGCGGCGACAAGTCTTTGCCGACCATACGATGCGCTGCCAGACCCTTCGACCATGTTGAATTCGGGGTGCCTCGGCAACTCGATCATGTTCTTCGACAAAGCAATCGCATCGTCGATCCGTCCGAGGAACATCCAATTGCGGATCAACCATTCATTATTGTGGGCGTAGTTGTGTATCTGATCTGGCACGATTATATCCCGCATCATGTGAGCGTGATCAACCCTCGCGGATGCTTCTTGTTGCCAAGCAGCATCTGCATAGCGATTCAATCGGGAATAGGTGTGACCTGGCATGTGCCACATGTGCGCGATCCCTGGCGCACTTGGACCGCAGTTAGCTGCCGCTGTCAGCGCGAGTTCTTCTTTGCGGTAATCCCATAGATGGATTCGAAAATGGTGGGCGGGATGCCTTGGATTCAGACGAAAGATTTCCGACAGCAACGCATCGATTGCAGCGTAGCTTTGGATCTCGATTCCCTCGCTCTGATTTTGCCAGTACTGAAGAATGAGCATGGCTTTTATTTCCACGTCATCACGATAATCCAGCGAGATGTCCTCGAGCGCTTTCGCGTATTGCTTCAACCGCTCTTTGCGCTGATTGCGGACACTCTCGCTGGCACTTCGAGATCTTCGCTTTTGCTTCGCGTTTTCTTCCCCGCTATCCTGTTTTTTGTCGTGGGAGTCCTCTGGCCAGTTTTCAACCCTCTCCTTCCACGCCTCGATCAGACGGCGTTCGAGCTTGCTGGCTGTTTCCAACCGCCTCATAGCTTGCTGAATGAAACCATCGGAACGTTTGGGGTTTTCGACGTTGGCTCGCGCCATACCCCAATAATGGATGGCGGATTCCGGATCGATGGCTGCGGCTTGGCGAAATGAGCGTTCGGCTTCGAAGTACCAAAACCCGTGGAGTTGAGCTAAACCTTGGTCGAAGAATCGCTGGGCCATAGGACTGGGAGTTGTCGTTGGCCAGTGTACATTCCCCATACCCTGCATCAGATAGGCAGCTTGACGTGGTCCCTCGTTGAATGCTTCGGCATGGACGGAATGCCCGGGTGCTGGCCCCGGCTTCGTGGAGGACTCGCTCGACTCCTGTGCCGATACCGAACTCCCTAATAAGATCGCGCACAGATATAGCGGAATCACAGTCCCGCTCGACAGATCCCGCGGTTCTCGATTGGGTCGCAATCGAAAGAAACCGGGTTTTGTTTGTCTATGTCTGTGATGAGCTCTCATGCGTGGTGTTCACACTTATTCGGAGGAAGCTCGAAGGGCGGTTGCGGCCAGGTCGTGGTCGCGCGTATCGGCGATGATCTTCCCATCCCGAAGAACAATGTTTCGGCGTGCGTTTTTGGCTACAGCCAAGTCGTGCGTGACAAGGATGACGGTTAGTGATTTGTTCTCGTTGAGTTGTCGAAACAGATCGATGACTTCGCGACTGGTGCGTGAATCGAGATTTCCCGTTGGCTCATCCCCCATCAGGATCGATGGCTCTGTTGCCAATGCCCTGGCGATGGCTACTCGCTGTTGCTGTCCACCCGACAGTTGGCCTGGGTGGTGATCGAGACGATCGCCTAGCCCGACTAAGCTTAGTAGTTCCTTTGCCCGATCATGCCGTGCTCGCGAGCTCATCCGTTTTCCGTAGAGCATAGGCAATTCAACATTTTCAAGGGCGCTGGTCCGAGCGAGCAGATTGAAATTTTGAAAGACGAATCCTATTTGAGCGTTGCGTATGCGGGCTCGCTGGTCTGCCGACATGTTTACCACTTCGATGCCATCCAGTCGGTAGCTGCCGCGGGTCGGTCGATCGAGACAACCGAGTGTATTCATGAGCGTGGATTTTCCCGAACCACTCGGACCGATCAGTGCCGCATAGTCGCCCCGATGCATCGTGAGATCCACTCCGTCGAGGGCGCGGACTTCTACCTCTTCCAATTGGTAGACCTTTGCGACGTCCCGTAATTCGATGAGGGGATGGCACGACGGTTCGAGAGAGCTGAAACCGTTTTCATGGGACTGGGGGACCGAACTTTCGATGGTCGCAGACATCAGATCGCTTCCGATCCCCTCTCTCCGGTCCGTATGCGGATGCAATCCTCCATGGGAAGGATGAAGATCTTGCCGTCCCCGATTTGCCCGGTGGGGGTGGCTTTAGCACCCTTGAGGATCGCCTTTACTGTGGGTTCAACAAAATCATCGTTGACGGCGATTTGAAGTTGCAGTTTTCGCAACAGGTGGACCGAAGAATCCTGGGATCGCGAGGGACTCTTTTGTCCTTTTTGTCGACCGAAGCCAAGGCAATCCAGCACGGTCAAGCGAAAGACTTCCACCTCGGTTAAAGCCTCTTTGATAGCCTCCAACCGATTGGGTTGAACAACGGCAATGATCAGTTTCACGAGAGAATCCTAACAAGAATATTGCGATCCCACGGTTCCCATTGTGAACCGAAGCCCATCTCTTGGCAAACCGAATAACGGCTCAGACATTTATACCAAGAAAAAAATCACGGCCCTTGGGCCGTGATTTTCATGTTTGGTTCTAGGACTCGAGCGGAATTGGCTAGAATCCGCCCCCCTGAGCTGCCATACCAGCTTGAACGCCACCGGAAACAGCCTTGAGAACACCTTCCTGAATCGTGATTCGAGTAACGGATCCGCGTTCGATCAACTGGGAATCCATCATCACTTGGTCATCACCGGAACTGAGAGACGACAGCATGCCATCTACGACCGGGTTCGGTTCAATGCTCTGGATGAAGTTCAACAGTTGCGAGAGACTCATCCGCATCTTCAGGGAATCCGCTGCCGATGTGGGATTTGATACCACACCGTCAATCGCTTTCTTGAGCGAAGCTTCGGCGGTCTTTCCGACCGAGAGGTAGATTGCCTTGGGTGAGGTGCCGATCGAGACATTTACGTTGTCGCCAAAAATTTTCCTTGCCGCATCGTCAGCGCCTTCGGGCAGAGGGGCCGTCAGTTTATGCAACGTGATACCCTTGTGTTCACCCGTCTTCAACTCAATCTTCACGGGGACATTGCCGCGCGATAGCTCATCCGAAAGATCCTTGGCAAGGGCCTCAACCTGGGAGCCATCAGCGACGGTGACCCCAGCAAAGATGTTCAAAGATGGGCTGGTCGATACGCTAGCCACCGACTCCAAGGAACCTTCTTTGCTACTCGCTACCAAGATTTTCACCAATCGATCGAGATAGGCTTTTGCCCGTTCGGCAACAGCTTTATCGTTGGAATTTTCGTCGATTGACTTGTAGACTGCGTCCAAGGAAGTGGACAGACTGTTCTCCATCTGCTCGACATCTTCGGCAGCGATGAGTTGGAAAACTTTGAGGGACATCATACCGCCCTCGGCGAGAGCGCCGCTGAGTTTGGACTGGGCGGTCTTTAGTTCCTGCATTTGCTTCGCGTATCGAGATCCAGAAACAAATTTAGCTCCCAAATCAAGTGTCACTGTTTTCTCGCTCGGGCGAATTCCTAAACCGAAAACAAACTTCTCCGTGGCGGCCATGCTCTCTTCCATGCTCTTGATCATCTGCTCGCCTTGAGCGCGTGACGCTTCCAGTTCCTCGTCAGATGCGTCACCTGCTTGAGCTTCCATCGCTTGTTCAAATCCTGCTCGCACTTGGCCGGTAATGAGGTCGACCAAATCATCCGGAATATTCTGAACGTTCACTTCCACCCAGAGGTCGTTCTTGGCGGACATCCCTTGAAGATTTTCTACACCGGTTTCAGGTAACCCTTCCAATGCTTCTTCAGAACTCGAAACGTAGAGCCACTTCCCTTTCTCTTGAGCGAACATGGTGTTCGGACCCAAGCTCATGCTCCACAAGCCATCCCCCAAATCCTCAGGCTCTCCGAATAATTCAAGCCCGCCGAGGAAGGAGTCGAGGTCCGATATCGGAAGCGACGCAACCGTGACCGGTACACCCCCTTCACCTAAAGTCACGAAAACGCCGATAGGACGAGCGCGGTCAATCCCGCTGGTGTAGCCGTTGACGGCTTGGTTTACGAGACCGCTCTGACCTCCTGCCCCTACCAATCGCATCATGTGGGTAACGTGGGGCAGCAACGTATCTAGCGGAGCAACCGCCACCGTGACGACTTCACTTCCAGCGGTACCGCTCGACTCCAAGCTCGGTACGTCAAATTTCTTTGTTTCCTGAGCTCGCAACGTCGACGGTACCAAAGCGGTCGAAGTCAAGCAGCTCGCGGCCGACAGGCAAGCCATCGCAAACCAACGCAATCTCATAAACAGGAACTCCTCAAAAACAAGATAATCAGAACTGCAATGCGATACTAAGTTCGCTGCCGGCCGCCGCATCTTGGCGGTTCTGTTCAAAATCGGAAGCAGAATCTAGCGACCAGAAATATATCCGCTGACAATCCAGGCGGATAGCGGACCTGGATTCGTTCATGCACCGAAATTAAAGAAGATGGTCTCAGCAGCACCAAAGATGGAGATTTTTATCGTTCCCGGAAAACGATACGGCCTTTTGTGAGGTCGTAGGGAGACAATTCGACGCGAACTTTGTCGCCCGGTACGATACGAATGAAATTCTTCCGCATTCGTCCAGCCACGTGCGCTAAAACTTCTGTACCCGTCTCCAACTGGACACGAAACCTCGTGTTCGCCAAAGCCGCAGTGACGGTCCCTTCCACTTCAAATGCTTCTTCGTTTTTCCCCATACCCCTCAGCCGGTGTCCTTGCGATCAACGTATTCTCAACCTTCAACGGTGAAATGGTTATATGCGAAACAACCCCTTATCGTCCACGGCAAACCTATTCAAACCGGGGGATTCGTCGATCTTGATCCAAGTTTGTGGTTGGTTTGAGGGGATTTCTGAATTACTTTAGTGCGTGGCATGAGCATTATAAACACCAGTAACTTCCTGTATTTTTCCTGCCAGCATGGGGCGGAAAACTTCATCAAACACCAATGGTGCGAGCCGAAAGGACCCTTTCGTATCGCCTACTCAGGGAAAGGATTCCTCACTCTCAAAAGCCAGATGGCTCTACCGATTTGGTCTCGAGCACTCCCCGACGACCCATTGGTCCGATCCCGGGGGTTCATCCTCGGAAAAATTGAGGGCGCGGACGCAAGCCAACTGATCGAAAAGACCATCGAGCTCGCTAGCAAATTGGATTGGCAGCTCATGCACGTTTGGGAACGCGACCGCCATCCCATAGGTTGGCGAGGTTTTGAACCAGGCCGCTCGGAGATCGCGCTGGAGATTGCATCCCACTTCCGTCGAAAACTGGATACCACGCAAGATTCGCGCCTCGTGGTCGCGCACGGTTTCAAAGCATCAGAAGATGATCCCACGAACACTCCTCCCAGATCGAATAACAACCGGGTAATGGAAGTGATCCTGGATACTCCAAGTCGTTGGTGGGTGGCGGCAAAGTCGATACAAACTCGGTACGACCGATGGCCAGGTGGAACCCCAGATTTGCCAGTTCAGCATCAAGTCGTCAGTCGCGCGTACTACAAAATCGCCGAGGCCTTCGCTTGGTCCGGTTTTCAGATACGCCCCAAGGAAAGGATCGTGGAAATCGGTTCCTCTCCCGGTGGTGCGTGCCAATGGTTATTGGAACAGGGGGCAAGAGTCACTGGGATCGACCCAGCTGAGATGGATGAATCCATCTTGGAACATCCCAACTTTACACACTGGCGTAGTCGATCTCTCCAAGTCAAGCGACGCGCTTTCGGTGCATTTCGAATTCTCGTTTGTGATGCAAATGTGACTCCGAACTACACGCTCGATACCGTAGAAGCTATTGTCAGCTACCCGACATCCAATTTCCGAGGCCTTATCCTGACGATTAAACTTCCGGAATGGGATCATGCGTCGGACATTGCTTCACATCTCGAGCGTGTCCGGTCGTGGGGGTTTGAATGGGTTGAGGCAAGGCAATTGGCTCACAATCGTCGTGAATATTGCTTAGCCGCAAGAAAACGCCTACCTCGAAAAGGGGAAAGGCAATCGATGTAGCGACCTGGTCCGATCAGCGACCAAGCCGGCGCGAACGCTTTACGGAAGGTTCGTCTTCGTCATGGATCCAAGAGGGCGGTAATGATCGGGATCCCCCTTCGCCTTCCCCGCTAGGCAAGCTGCCTCCTCCAGAGGAATTCGAAGAGCCGTTGCTTTGATTGTTTTGCTCATTAAGTGCGTTGATGATGATCAGGATGTCAATCGGCGATACTTGGCCATCTCCGTCGACGTCTATCTGACCGCCGCCTTCCCCTTCGCCCTGTGTAACTGCCCCCGGTCCATGATTGTTGATGTAATTGATGATAATTAGCGGGTCGAGAGGTGAAATGACTCCGTCGCCATCGACGTCCATTGGATTTTGTTCGTTGTGGTATGGGGTCTCATCCTTGATCACCTGGAACCGCTCTGTACGGCTGAGTCTGTCGCCAGTCGAATGCGAAACAGCCACAAAGGTTAGTTCCACCCAGCCTGGATCCTGATAAACGATACCACTCCCTGGCTTGACCCTCACCGAGTTTCGCACAACCTCGAATCGTGGATCCGTTACGCTGATATTGAAAACTTCCGAGCGATCTGGGTCGATGACGCTGACATTGCCTAGGACATAGGGGGCTACTTTCTCGGGGATGGCTCCACTTCCGTGGAACGAAATTCCTTGTGGAGGATCATTCCGATCCTCGACGTGTACAGTGACCTGTCGGCTGAGAAAATCATTTTGGTTGAGTTCTATTGCAGAGACCGATACGACGATTGTCGAAGCCGCCTCAAAGTCTAGAGCCACACCGGGAACCAACTTCAAAACACCGCTGGCTACCATGAATCTCCCATCGGACACAGCGTAGCGATAGACCGCGTCCGAATCTGGGTCGATGACTTCAAACCGCCCAATTGTTGCTCCAGGAATTGACTCGGGAACGCGATATTCACTCGCCATTGAGACACCTATTGGTGGATCGTTGACTGGTAGAATCTCGATACGAAATGTTTGGGGATCGGACCACGAGCGACCGTCAAACGCCTGAATGACCCATGGATCGGATCCGTGAACATTGAGGTTCGGTTGAAACACGGCGAAGGAAGAGGCTGACCATTGCAGTTGCCCTTTGGCGCCAGGGGTCCGAACAAAATAATACAAATCATCGCCATCTTCATCGCTTCCCCTCGAGGCGATTTCATTCTGAGGAATCGACAATGGGCTATCTTCATCGGTGACAAAATCCGGCAATTCTTGGAGAGTAGGGGCCCGATTATCCCCCCGAGTTCGTATTCCAATCGCAACTTGCCGAATGGAGTTGTCGCTGATGGAAACTGTGGCCCCAACCGCTGCGGTTAATGCATGGCGATACACCTTGCCATCAGCCACCAAGATCGCATGATCGTTCAGGTAGCCCAATGATAACCCCGAAGATGTCGCCTGGGCTCTCATGGAAGAATTCGAGACTGGAACATCGTAAAGATGATTCCAATCGCTGGTGGACCAAGCAGAGATGATACCGTGTCTTGCTCTGGACTGAGTCAACAAAACATTGCGGCTGGGATCGAAGGCTACCGGACCAGCGGCCTGCTCAATCATTTCCAATACGGGAAGTCCCGAAGTGTTGTTAAGAACGGCCAACCCCCCTGAGACCTCAACCACGAAGCGATTCGAATCAGCAAGGCTACTTGAGAATCGCACTTCATCGTTGAGCATTCGTTCGGCCACCAACTGCCACTCGGCGCCCCTCAGTTGCCAAGATGAAATGCGGGTTTCCGTGTCGAGTCTTTCAATCAGCACAATGTCGCGTGGCCCAATCGAGTGAACTGTGGTTCCTTGGCTGCTCAAGCCGCCAATCACAGGCATCGCAGGCCGATCTTGACGAAAACCAAACGAATCACTTCTTATCGGTGTGCTGTAGAGTCCATACCCCTGCGAGCTCGATGCTATATAAACGATACTGTCAGTGGTTATCGCAAACGAATGAATATCTCCTATCCGGTTGACGAGTGTCTGGAAATCCCCCGCCTGACGATTCACTTTCAACAACTGGGAGCCAGATGCAGTTCGGGTAAGTGCGAGGACGCTTGAAGCGTCCAACACAGTGGCCGAAACGATTTCCGCCCCCAAATCGATCTCTGTTAGCAATTCTTCTCTGGAGAGGTCCCACCGCTGAATGGATTGTGGGCCTGCGAACCAGCCAACTGTATCGGATTCCCAATCAAGCCCCTGGCGGACACCAAGGTCCTTGGACCATGCTCCCAACTGTGCTGGCTCAGAGGAAGTTGTCTCGACAACGGATTTTTGGCTAAGTAGGCGAATCGAATAGTCGCCAAAGGTAAGCCCACTAAACGTGGCAAGTCCTTGCTGGTCTGTAACGGACCATGGCTCCTGCGATTGAAAGTTGCCGTCGCGATTCAAGTCGACGTAAACGACCCGTTCGGCCGCTGGGGAAGTCGACGAATTCGGCGTCCGAACCGATAACGGATCGTCAAAAACCAAGACCCGAAGGTTTGCATCCATACCGGCAAACAGCCGACGGTCCTCTAGTACATCGAATCGCAAAATCCTTCGCCGGACCGAATTCGATGCACGAGTACGGCTATCACTTCGATGTTTCATACTCTGTACCCGCCCAAACATCCTTGCAACGCACCGGATGGAAAAGATTCGGGGGAACTATGGGTTGTGTGTGCACCTGATAATGTATCCAATCTGGAATGTTTTTGGTGAATAGACGAAAAGATTTTTGTTAAACCCGGAGCCGAATATGTTGACCCTCCTCTCTTATCTCCATGTTCGTCGACGCTTATCCCTTCTTGCGAGCCTCTTTGTCGGTTTTGTAATGTCCGGGAATGCCTTGGGGCAGATGGAATCTATGCGTTTTGAACTGGGTAGACGCCTCACCCGATTTGAGCGAGCTTGGGAAGCCGCAGACAACCACAGGCGTGCCGCCTGCGTCGAAACGATGGACGGAGCAGTCCGGAGTTTTTTTGGTCTGCAGTTGGACACTGCCGCCCAACTCCTAGATCGAGCAACCCAAAATGTTCTTGGCACCGCAGAGTCAGCATCCCCTCATTGGCTAGCCTCAAATCGTTATTCGATCGAC
>Ga0169931_10008765_pt1 | contig 14696 bp, 14 predicted proteins | sample Kivu_15m_20L_FD_129675 | JGI IMG/M metagenome (GOLD analysis project Ga0169931, IMG submission 129675) | Freshwater microbial communities from Lake Kivu, Western Province, Rwanda to study Microbial Dark Matter (Phase II) - Kivu_15m_20L... | ecosystem: Environmental > Aquatic > Freshwater > Lake...
AAGAATTTTATTCTATATATTCTATTATTCATGGGTTGCGGCGCTATTTAGCAAGTTCCATTCGTAGTCGATTAAACAACAAAACTACTATTTTAGATTCCAGACGATTTTACACCCGCTGACAAACTTTTTGCTCAAGGACAAATACTCGAAGCTATTCCTTTGTATCAAAAATAGATAGAATCTGACATATAGACCAAAAATAATATGGTGATTAAGGGCCTGGGAAATCGTGAACAAACTGTAGGATATTACTAATGGTTTATTCCAAGGTGGTATTTTGAAAAAGTCAAAAATGATTAGATCAAAAGAAATCCCTATGACGCTCTTTCCCTATGCTATGCTGCCATTGTAAAAAACAAAGACATCATTGAAAAGGGAATCAACTGGTATATAAGACTCAAAATAAAGCACGAAAATCATTATCAACTTCTCCAGGGCTACGCAAATATTCTATATAATAAGGGCAAAAGCGAGGAAGCAATCAGAATTTATAAAAAAGTTATATAAATCAATAAGGATTTCTTGCCTGCCTATGAGAGCCTGGCGATAACATATGAATATAAATCTAACGACCGACAGCTATCTTGTTAATAATCCAAAAAAATCCTTTAAAAAGATCAAAAAAATATGTGGGCTCTCTTCATTTTGGCAGGAAATTAAAGCACAGACGATGAAAAGATTAATAAGCTTAAGGCTGTGAGTAATTTGTATCCCAATTACGCACGAGCGTTAAATTAGATTGGAGTAATAAATGGTAGTAAAAATAAAAAAAATTATGATAAAGCTATAGAATGGTATAAAAAAGCTATAGAAATCACTCCTTAATATGCTTCTTGCTACAACAACATAGGTGTGAACTACTAAAAAAAGAAATAGAACATGGTGGCACTTAATTGGTACTTTGAGGCCATGGAAAAAAATCCAGAGTATAAACCTCCATATTAGAATGCTATCGATATCTTTATAAAATAGTAGTGGAACGATGAAAAAATATTGTAGAATCTACTAAAATATAAAAAAATATAAGTATTCTTCTTTTACTACTATATCGGAATGGCTTACTACAACAGAAAAATAAAAAAGGGCTCCGAATAGTAAAAAAAATTTAATAAATACGAAACATCTATTAAATGGTACGATCGAGCATTAAATCAGCAAAGTTAGCTGCTCTATAAGGTATATTGCTCCAAGGGTGTTGCTTTGGATGATCTATAAAAGTATGAAGAAGCTTAGAAAAACTACTAAAAATGCATCGAGCTGAATAAATCATGCCATACTGCATACTACAATTTAGCTCATAATCACAATGCTCGATAAAACGTAGACAAAGCTATAAAATACTATAAAAAGGCAATATAAGTGAATCCAGAGTACAGTTCTGCCTACAACAACTTAGGAAACATCTACAAAGATAAAGATTAAATGGAATAAGCCATAAAATACTATCGCTTAGCAGTCCAAACCAACTCAACTTATGCCTTAGCTCTCTCTAATCTATGCTTTTGTTTAATCAAAATTTTAAACTTCAAATAAGCTTCCTAAGTATATATAAGGGCTTCTCAGTGCTAAGTAAACGGAAACTAGGAATATTTAAACGATACATTAAAAGAGATTAAAAATGTCCTAGATTAATGGAGCGTCAAGGACTCTATTAGCAGCTAAAAAAAGGCTAATCTAGATCAGCTCATAACCATGATGTAAAACAATTTCAAGTCTGTTTATTCAAGTGAAGCAGTAGCTAAAGTCCACCCTTCTCGAATGAAGAAAAAATAAATTATTGCAATCATATCTCAACTATATAAAGATAAATTTGAACTCACCAATCTTTCTAAAATATATGCTCTTGTTAATAACCTTTTCTTTTACAATTAGGAATATTTTCACGTCTTGCCCCAAGTATTTATTCATTACTTCTGGAACAAACTAGTCACTCAAAAAAAATTTACGACTATCGAAATTGGATAAATAATTTCTAATTTAGTCGCATAACTGGCTTAATAAGAGAGCAAAAAGAATAAGGAATCAGCGAAAGATCGAAAACCTGAACAAATTGAACACAACAATTTCGATTTTACGGATATTTAGATGAAAAATTTAAATTTATTTGGCAAAAATGTATACTTTAAAGATTACAGCAGTCTTTGTCATCAAATAGATATAGTCAATTCTAAGGCAAAATCTGTTTTGCCTTTGTTCAAGAGCCTAGCGGATTCTATAAAAAAAGTTTCATCTGGTTAAAACTATGGATAAAACATGAAGATCCCTTAAAAATAGCAAGACCAGTTCAAAGTTTATCTAAGAATATTTTAAAAACTATTTAAAAACTAACTAAAAGAAAGAGGCAAGCTCATTATAGAAAAAATTGATCAGACACTTAAATCTAATATTAAGAACGGAACGCTAAAAATGACTAATGTTATTCATTTCATCATAAAAGTACTGACTTAGTAGATCACTATTATTCTTTAGGAAAGGAAAAAACAGAAAATTGAGACTCACTTTAACATAAGTGATCTAGTGAGGGGTAAAGTCATCTATTACAGAGTCGAAGCTTTGATTTAAGCCGTATAAATAACTAAATAACTTATAGCTTAACATAAATACAAAGTAATTGAGATTAGTGATCGATTAAACAAGCCGTAAACAATGGACGTCGTATTCAAGATTAAAATAAATGAGTCGGTGTGTTAGCTTCAACTAGCTATGAAACAAGAAACCAGAAATTTCCACCTTATACACTCTCTGTATTAGCTTGCAAGGTCACCCTTAGGCAGTGTATTTGCCAGTTATATATACTTGACTAAAAGATTAGAATACCCTTTCATCGTTAACTGTAAAGATTTGGTTAAAAACCTTTAGAAAAGTGAAAATGCAAAAGACAAACAAACAGTTTAAGCAGCCCAGTATATAGTAAACTAAATTGCAAAAGCTGAAGAAATACAACAAAAATGAGCAGAAAAAACAGCTGATAGAGGTCTTTGATCTTTCTATATTGTTAATAGATCTGATTGGCAACTAAAATATTATTTGAGTTAAATATATGCTTACGTGTAACTTATATGCATTGTTGAAATAATTAATTTTATATAAGATTTGTTAAAGGCATGCAGACCCTAGCCAAGCTTCACAAATACTGCTTCTCGATCAGAAATTACGCCAATTTCTACAATGGCGAATTCGTTCCTTCAAAAGCCACTCAATTCTACGACATTTTCAACCCAGTTACTCAAAAATTAGTGGCCAGAGTTCCCCAATCTTCTCAAGAAGAGTTCAACGCCATCGTTGCTAGTGCTAAAGAAGGTTTCCAAAAATGGTCCAGAACTCCTCTTCTAAGTAAATGTGCTATAACTCAGCCCGCCAAAGGTACATGTTCGATTTGGTGTCGCTCATCAGAAGAGACCATAAAAAGTTGGCAGCGCTCATTACGGAGGAGCACGGAAAGGTCGTGCCCGATGCTATGGGAGATGTGCAAAGAGGCCTCGAAGTGGTTGAGCATGCTTGTGGAATTTCTCACATCATTCAAGGATAAACTATCCAGAATATTTCTAAAGGAATCGATACATATTCATTTAGAGTTCCCTTGGGTGTCGTGGCCGGTGTTTGTCCTTTTAACTTCCCCGCTATGATTCCTTTCTGGATGTTCCCCTTCGCCATCACTTGTGGCAACACTTTTGTGATGAAGCCTTCTGAAAGAGTCGCTGGAGCTGCTGACCACATTTCTAAGCTAGTTCAGTAGATCGGCCTTCCCAAGGGTGTTTACAATGTCGTTCAGGGTGGTTTCGATACAACTGCTCAGATCTGCAGACATCCTGACATCAGAGCTATTTCTTTCGTTGGAGGAAACCAGGCTGGATAGTTCATCTACAAGTAGGGTGCTGCTACCAACAAGCGTATGCAGTGCAACATGGGAGCCAAAAATCATGGAATCCTCATGCCTGATGCTGATAAAGAAGATGCCCTTAATGCTCTCACTAACGCTGCCTTTGGAGCTTCCGGACAAAGATGCATGGCTCTTTCGACTGTTGTCTGTGTCGGATAAACCAAGGAATGGATCAAAGAACTTGTCCCTAAAGCTCAAAGCTTCAAGATCGGAGACGGCAGCCAAGATGGTATTGATTTGGCTCCTGTTTGCTACAAAGACCTCAAGGACAGAATCGTACAACTCGTAGGAACTGCTCAAAAAGAAGGTGCTAACGTATTGCTTGACGGCACTAAATACAAGCATCCTCAGTATCCTCAAGGAAATTTCATTGCCCCTACTATCATCGAAAACGTCACAACTGACATGACTGTTTACAAGGAAGAAATTTTCGGTCCCGTCTTGGTCGTACTTAATGTCAACACCCTCCAGGAGGCTATTGACTTGATCAACAGAAACCAGTGGGGTAACGGAGCTGCCATTTTCACTAGATCGGGCTCAGCTGCCCACAAATTCGAAAACGAAATCGAATCTGGACAAGTTGGTATTAACGTTCCTATTCCCGTACCTTTGCCCATGTTTTCGTTCACTGGCAGCAAGAGATCCTTCAGCGGAGATTTAAACTTCTACGGCAAGGCTGGTGTTCAGTTCAACACTCAATGGAAGACTGTGACTTCCCGCTGGAAATAGGACGCCTAATACACTAGACTTTCGACCTCGTTCCCCACCTACAAATGATTTATGATACAAAAACATTAGATAAAAGCCATAAATTATCATATCTTTTCATAACCTAAATAATTTTGCAAATTTTTTCTAAGACACTACTGCAACAGTTATTTTTTCATTCGAATTAGCGCGCTTTTCTTGTATTTAGTTCTTTACTTTGTTTAAGATCTCTTTTGCTTATTCTATTTAAGAAGGCGGTTATTGTTGTTTTGTTTCAGGTATATTTTTTGGTCGATTTTTTTGACTTTAAATGTACGAAGGTGGACTATTCATAAGTTGCTGATATATTAAAATATTCTTATATAGACTTAGCTGTTCTTAGTTGATCTTTCTGTGGATTTCGAGCAGGTTTATTTACTAAGGAGTTTTCTGCATAAATGCCAGTTTTTTTTATTTATTTTTATATTTTTAGAATCATATATAAAATTAGAAAAAAGTGAAGTGATGAAAGAATATAAACTACAATCAACTTTTTTGCAACTTATTAGTGATCCATTAACTCCACCTATGCATAGGCACGAGTGAAGTAATAATTTAGTCGTAAAAAGGTTTCATATCTTTTTCAAAGTACTAATCGCGATTGAGCTGCATTTTGATCGATTGAACTGTCTGCATAACAATATTCGTACCAAAATGTAATGAGCGAAGTAAAAATCTGGAATATTAGTTAATATTGGGTTACTTATTTTTACTAATTGCTACTACTACTAAGTCGGAAAGGTCTAGTCTTTTATAGGTTTTATGTTTGATGTTGCAAAACTGTTACTATTTTTGAATTTAAGTTTAACCATACTTTATGGTATCCTAAGTGATTTTTTGGGAGCCATAGCTATTACTATTTATTCTTCTGTTACAATTTCATTTTATTTTTCACTTGCTTTCATAAAAGCCTACTATCTAAAACTTTATATTAGTGAATCCTTTCTTGACATTTATCTTTACATTTCGTCAGGCTCAGGCTATAGGGGCATCGTCATGAAGTCTTAATCTAATTTGACTTTGTTGACAAAAGAATATCGAACGACTTATTATTATTCTTAGTTTTTTTACTACTAAATATTGCCTTTAACTTTTTACAATTCGATAACTTCTATCTACTGTTCAGGATATAATTCCCTCATCAATCTTTATATAATCTGTTCTTTTTATTTAAGTTCATCAGAAAGTCTTTAAATCTACTTTTGCTATATATTAATCTTACGAGCAGATTGCGCTAACTATAAATCTGATTCGACCATCTTTGCTCTAAAAGTGTCTAACTTCTACAAAAGCTATTTCTTCTATTCTAAAAATATTTGCAAAAATACTTTTTTCTTCTTATATTTGCGTACTAATCTCTAGTTTTTACAGATGCAAATTTTATATGAGTAACCTTTCTTACTCTGCGCTTTCTTGTACGATTCTAAAAGTCTGCTTGATCTATTTTTTCTCTCTGTGCAGCTCTAGCTAGTTCATCTCGTATCTTTCTTGCATTTCGATTTGTTACTGTTTCAAAAGATCATACTAGTGCTGCCATTCTTGATTCTTTTTCTAAATATCAATAAAGCGATACTTCTAGGCTGTCGACTGTTTCTTAGAGAGTTTAATTTTTTTATTGAGTTTAGAGTAGATCTCTCTGAAACTAAGAAAGTTGAAGACGAACTTCACCAAAGTTATTCATATACTTGGTCAACAAAACTTCTTAATTGCATATTTCTTACTGAAATTTTAGAATAGGGCGTTTGTGTAATTTTAAAAGCGACGACTCAGTGCTTATTCTTGATCCTATTCTGGATCTTTTAATGCTTCTAAGGCACGAAAAATGCCTAGATAGTCGTTGGATTGCTTATACTGTTTGGTGCTGATCCACTCAAGCTCTTTTTAGATCTATTGAGGATTAACTATTGTCTCGAGAATGTGAGCGTGCTTGATTTATGGCATTTATTGCAGATAGATTAAATATATAAGTCCGAATTTTCTTCATTATTTATTAATCAACAAAGCTATTAAAAAAATCCTATTGTCAGCTAAAAATATTACTTATTTGCTTTTAAAACTTAATAACTGACGAACTCTCTTTTTATACAGTGAGAAATAAAAATTTTTATGATTTTGTTAATAAAAATATAGATTAGATAGTTTACATCTTTTTCATATTGTTATTTATCCTTTTTTAGCCTAATATGTTATTGTTAAAATATTATTTATATCTATATCTGATTGCCTGTATACAGTCATGATTGATTCAAACAATTGATTACATTCAAAATGATTTGTAGAATTCTTAAAATCATTTAGGCTTCAGTACTTTTCATATTGCTTAATTAATCAACGAAAATCGATAATTAATTATTATAAGATAATCGATCGGCATGCCATTGTTTTTGAATAAACCCAAAAAACACTCGGAATCAGTCAAAACGCAGGCCAAACTGCCAACTTTTGTGGGACAGGTCAAAAAAGAAAAGATTGTAAAAGTCTAACTTCCAGTTGTCGAAAAACCCACTTTCTAAACCTCTACTTCGATCAGCGAGGCCACGATCGAAGAAGTGGAGAAACACGAAGTCGTTAAATTGGTGGAGGAAATGAGCTCTCTTTTCAATTTTGGATTGGATACCCAAGATTATATTGAAAAAAATGCCGAGGGCTCAGGATAGCTCAGCCTCGTTGGTAATTGATTAAGCAACATGAAATGATCCCCCCATCCTTTAATATTTAGAATTTGTTAGGTTGCTTCTGCAAAAAAAGATAAAATCATCATCAACTCTCTAACATTAATGTAACTAAGTCGCCTCTTTAAAATTCATCAGAGCAGAAATAAGCGAGGACACATATTTATGGAGCTCATCAATATTAAAATAACGCCAAAGGAATTCGTGGTTTATTGGTTTTTTTGAAGAATACACCAGAATAAGTGCATATAATAATTAAAAAAAATCCCATCTTAATAGCGTATGATATATCTTACGAAGACTGTTGATCGTACGATGTAAACAAAATAAATAGGCTAAGCTTTAGTGATCTGTAGCATACTATAGTAATAATGACTCAATCATTTGTTTTGATGTAATTGCTTAGTATCGAGTTATCTATCGTTCTAAAAATACCAAAGTCTAACTATTTATTGTGAGGCTTTATTTTCTATCGTTGGGTTATCACTTTTGGCAGATGAAAGCTCCGATGTGATTATTTTTGTTCACTCATATCGAGTCGAATAGTGTTGTAAAACATGTCTCTTTGCTGACGAATTGATCTTTTTTCATCAATCATCTTCTACAGGTAACGCGTAGATTGCTTCCTCATGCTCTGAGTTCTACATAATACATCTGATACAGTTATAGTTTTTATCGACTTTTTTACAAATTTAATGCACTTTTTTTCATGATTGATCTTTTAGTCTACAAGTATTTGTCGTTGGATCGTTCTTCTCCCGTCAAAGGACCAAAACATATGGTGTTAAGATGAGTTCTTTACAAGTGATTAGTGAATTAACCCTTGCTTAGTCGAAATCTGGAACTGTTTTTTTAAAGCTAAGCTCTGTAGGTTTCGTGGTATCGATTAGATACTGGGTTTAGATCGCCACTTCCGATAACCTTTCCTTCCTAGATTATAATACTAATACTTCTACTTGACTAATATCGTTTTTTTGAGTCCAGTTAGGAGATATATTGCGTCTTTTATTGAGGGGGATATGCTGAAGACGTTCTGTTTAGATTTTACTGTATGGGTTCACAAACGAAGAAGGACTGAAAACTGAGTATTTAGTTTGAAAAGTAGTGGGAGAATCTAGACTTATTCCGAAGGTGAGATGGGGCGTTTTAGTTATCGAAGGACGTGCTGTATTTTACTTTTATCTTCCTTCTAAAAATTTGAGCATCTATTAATAAAATTATAGCTGAAAATAGCATTCAATCAAAGAATGTTAAGGTTTGTTTTTAAATACATCGTAAGTGATATTTTTTAATATTTTTTGCTGGTCATAAATCTAATTCTGTTGGTCTTAGCTTTGGTTAGAATCAAGTTGATAATATATTTAGATTATGGGTAAGACTGGGCACGGAGACCACGGAGATCACGGGGGCAAAGTAGAAAAGCATCAAGATCATCATGACCATCACGATCATCATGATGACCACCATCACGATTAGTACTAGCTGAGACACGATATTCCCCCTACAAGATTCCCCACTTACAAACCTAAGGGTGATAACGATCCTCTAGATTTTTCCAAAAAACATCCTCTGTACAACATCTAACTGGAAAAGAAGGGCCCTGAGTTCAGTGAAATCGACGATAGAAGACAAGAATACATTTAAAAATATGCAGGAAAAGTGCCCTATGTGGAAATTCATGTGCCCAAAAACATAGCCGGTATTTAAATTTTAATTAAGGCTTAGTCCCAAGAGTAGGGGAACTGCCTGCCAATCGCAAGCTCTGGAGATCGTCGAGTAGTTTGTAGCGAAGTGGTGCCTTCAATATGTACACTCATCACTTCGGTACCAGATTCATCATTCCTTTTGTCTTCGTCACTCTCATCTACGGATACTGGCAGCCTCCCATGTTGCAGAACTACACAAGACTCGAGTAAGACAACCAGTAAGTTTCCGGAAACTTCTACGACAAGCTCAACTTTAGAGCCACTTTCAACCCTAAAATTTGGCTCAGACCCGGATGATTAAACAAAAATCAATAATTTACGTTAAAATCTAATCAAAAAACACAAAAAATAATTGAGAAACCCCTTAATTTGTATTGAAATCGGACGTCTAAAGCAATATATTTAAATCTTATAAGTTAATATATAAACAACCAAATGCTATAAGACGCTATTTCTAACTAAAGAATAAATCACGTTTCAATGCTACTTAACCAGCTTACACAAAGCTGCCAGCTATTCGGCACCGTACACCTTTTCATGGACGAAAGAGCTTCTCAAATCACTTCGAGATTACTCTCCGAAAGTGATATTTATGGAACAGGACTCATACACATTCACCGCGGAAACAGCATCTAAGATAAAGATATCGATAAAATCATCGTATTGACTGTTTTTAACGAAGCTGGGCGCACCTAGATCGAAAAATATTTGCATTTATTCAGGTAAATCTTGATCATTAATCTTGATATCTCGAGCAAATAAACATCCCAAACTCTCAAGGTTTCGCCCATCCGTAAAAAAATGAAAGGATTCATCTAAATTCCATTGAATTTTCTAGCATTCGTCAACTCTGTATACACTGTTAATTAGGATAAAATACAGTCTTAGTCTATCAACTTTTAGTAAAGCCTAGCATGTTTCTTAACATCTCAGCCTAAATTTCATTAATTTCAGATAAATTATGTCAAGAGTCACAAGTTGAACAAATTCGCTGAAAATATTTAAACAGCTTTGAAGGAAAAATTATAGATTTTGTAGAGACATTAAAGTAGTCAATACAAAAGTAGTTCTTCACCCAGAATCAAAATTCTATTGCTCAATCGTAATCTAGACAAAATGAGTCCGCTCATATACAGTTATTATTTTGGAGCAGTTGCAAAAGAATTGGGGCAGCTGTAAGGAAAATTGTAGTATACTGTGCATAGTCGACTTTACTCTACTCTTTTCTCAATGGACATACAGTAGTCTTGTGAGTTTTTACAAAAAATAGCGCAGTAAAAGGCCTAAAATCAGAAAATGAATTTCAAGCTTGACGAGTTCGACAAAGCGAAAAAAGCAATAACTAATCATTACGACACCAAATCTTCATCTGCCGAAATCAACATGCACATTGACTCTATGTAAGCAATCAAAGAGTTTTGTCAAAAGCGTGCTTTGACTACTTCTCTGCAGCACAGTCTGGTAAATGGCATATCAGCTGAGGGAGAAAAAATGACAGGTTCGAAAGTTGTAGCATAGTTTTAAAAATGGTCCAAACTTCCTGAGTCGTTTAATTTTTCGTAGTAAGATTACATAAAGTTACTTATTTTGGCTTATATGGTGAATTCCTTTTGGTTTTTTCAAAGATGGGTGCTCAACGCATGCATACCGGCTACTAAAAAACAAAAAATTGTTGAATATTGCAAAAGAGTTTAAGGAAAGTTTCGACCTTTGAAAGAAAAATAACAAGGTTAAGACAGATTTGATCTTTTTCGTCATTAAAGCATCTTCGTATAGCAAATTAAAACTTTTTTAAAAGGAGAAACTTAATACTAGACTATCCATCTAAATAAGTCGGTGGTCAATCGATAAACTCAGTATATTGTTGCGATTAACGGGGCTATGGGCTACAACTAGATCTGTCAGATTCTTAACGAAACAAAAAAAAACCCTAATATAAAACTCAGCATATTTTGTGACAGACTATTGACAACTAAGGCCTATCTACAATAATTACTAGATCAAGGAACTTAGTGATCGACTCGAGGATTTATTGATTATTTTAAAATTGATTTATAAAATACAGATTTAAATAGTTTTCAGTAAATTAGTAGATAGATCATCAACAGATTATAAGTTGGAACGAGTTGTGTTTATTTATAATTAAATAATGAAAACCAAAATGATTGCTAGTATGACTCCTCAGAACTCGACTTCAGTTTATATTCCACTCCTGAATCTCGACAAAGACCTTAAAAAGTCGCAATACCTTGTCCATAATGCCTCGATCCAAAATTTACGCGCACTGGATAATAAGAAAAGCATCGATTTTCTGAAATAAAAATTCTGCTACAGATAATTTATTTCGAAAAACAAGGACAAAGTAAGGAACGGTTCTTCCAGTAAAATATTATCAAGGTTTAAAACTTAAATCGACTAAAATGATAGAAGCTAAGTTGTTATCAAGAAACACCCTTAGGAGTTAAGCTTTTCGCCTCAAAAGCCGATGACACCTTCTTGTTTGGCTTCTCAGGGTCCAATTAAAGAAAGGTACTTCCAGAGAAAAAAGGATGGTTAGGTTGCAAATAACAGAAATAAAAATAAACGGAGTATCACATAAAATGTATAATGTTCTTTGTAAATGATCCCTAATAATGAAGATAAAACAAAAATAGTTCGAAAAATTTCTCAATAAAGACACTCGATTGGATTTATCGATACCAGAAACCCTCTTAATTTGCAAATCACTGCTTTGCAGAAAAAACTGGAACAGACTGAAAAATAAAAATAATAGTTGATGTAGAGAATGAAGGCAAGTGAAAACAGAATAAACCAATTCTAAGAGGAGAACAAATAGTTGAAATAAAAAAATAAACTGCTTTAGGAAGAGTTGAGAAGAAACTCGATTGCTTTGAGTTCGTATATGAGCGAGTAAACAAAACTTTAGAACCATCTGAAAGCAAGATAATTAAAAATTAATTAACTTGAGAGTTCTTTGAGGTACAGTCACATGTAGAAAGTGGCACTTAAGAAGATAAAAATGGAAAATCAAGAGCAAAAGGACACGATTTTTAAACTATAAAAAGCAAAGTAAGCACTTAGCTTTAAAATCAAGAAAATGAACGAAAACATATTACTAAAATCGCCAGTTAATAAATTGAAGCGAGATGCATCCGATATTTCTTTGAATTTTTCTCAGGAAGAGGACTAAATCAAAAAATAATAAGAGGAATGTGAGACCAGTGTTCCTACAGTCCGCAGTTTTAAGCAGGAAAAACAAGCTTCTCAAAGAGATAAGGTAATAACTACTAAATGATAATCAATCTATTATAATGAGTCATATGCTTTTGATTTTGATAGCTTGTACTGTTTATTGTGGTGAATGAATGTATTTTATTGAGTTTATGATGTTCGATGATAATTTTATAACTTAAATGAAGAAGACCAGAGAGACCTACTTCCGAGACTTCCCCACTGAAGCCCAAAATGCCTAAAGTTCAGGCTGCCGCTAGTTCGAGGGCTAAGATTTGAGTATTTGAAGAGTTATGCAGAGTACGATGCGCGTAAAGAATTCTTCAGGAACAAGCAGAAACAGTGGCTCGACTAGCAAGTTGAGGAAAAACGCCTCAGACAGGAGCAGGAAAAGTTCTAGAATCAGCAGTATGCCAACCAGACGTTCTAGCTGAATCGCATGAGAGGCATGCTCGAGGACAAGTTCCAGCAGACAAAATCTAACATCAAGGCTGACACCACTGAGTTCAACAAGCAAATGGATCTGTAGCGAAAACAAAGGGAAGAAGCTTAAAGACAAGCTAAACTGAACTACCAGCGAGAAGAAGTTGATTACTTGAAGAAGCGAGGAGTTAAACAGGAGTTCTACATGGACGTCAAATGATCTATCCGGCTATTTCAAGGCTATCTATTTTGGTATGTTATTTTGGTAGTTATACTGTTTTTGAGTAAATCGAGAATCTATTGTTATTTATTGGTATTATTCTTTTTTAATTCATCTATTAGCATTATTTTTATCACCATACATGCAGTACGTATCAGCACTCGCTCTTGCCAGTCTTTCCGGAAAGGCCCCAAGTACACTCTCAATTACTCAGCCAAGGAGTCCGTCACTGCCATCCTCGCAGCTGCAGGCAAACCCGTCGATGCTGCCCAAGTAGCCGCCGTGATTGATTCACTCAAAGGCAGAACCGTCACTGATGTACCATAACAACCATTAAGGTGATCTCAAAGGGCCTCACCAAAGTAGCTACTGTTAGCGCCGCAGCTGCCCCCGCACCAAAGAAGGAGGAAAAAAAGGTTGAAGAAAAGAAAGTCGAAAAGAAAGTTGAGAAGAAGGAAGAGAAGAAAGAAGAAGAGGAAGAAGGTGACTTTGGCATGGACTTGTTTGGCTGATTTAAACCCCTCATCCTACAATTCTTTTATTAACTCAGTATCAGTCCATGACTTCTATCTTTGAACAAGCCAGCCTTTGAAATTTTAAAAAGATTTGCTAAGTTAATTCTATCGATTTAGTCGTCTTAAGACAGTTGTTGAGTTGATATTATATTTACAGTCATGATAGACAAGAATAGAGATACCCTACCTTTCACGGAGAATAACGCCTCAGATATTGCCCTGTCGCACTGGTAGTACCACGATTTCATTGATCAACTTATTGATGACCGAATCTCAGCTGAAGGACTTATGAAGTTTAAAAGACTTCACAGTAACATGGCAGTCAATGCCCTAGCTATCCCTGCCGTCACTTTCCCGCTCGCCTTGATCCCCAGCAAATGGCTAGAAGGTAAATACGCAACTATTTAGGTAGAGTCAACAGAGGCATGGGCTCCACTCGTTTCAAATGGATCGCTCTAAGCATCTTCTGGCCGATTCTCATGTGGTATGGCTACACCAGACCCACTCCTCGCAAACTATACACTGATTTGATCTGTGACAATGGTGCAGATGGTACTTACATCCGTGAAGTCCTTCGCACCCGTAAACCCGGTCTTTGGTCAAAGGTTTCCAATCAGCTTTACGAACGCAAATTCAATTTCCCAGAAATGAACGAGTACGTCGGCACAGACTTCGGCTGGGGTTTCGTCGGCAGTCGCATCTTCTGAAGTGATCATAACACAGACATATTAACAGCTATACAAACAATAAGTATCAACTAATTTGATTAAAAAGTAGAAAAAATTAATATATATACAACATATAAGTGTGGCATAAGTGTGCTAGAGGACCACCATATGTAATGAAAGGATTTTTTTTACAAAAGATTTAGTTGAGGGCGATTGGTCTAGTGGTATGATTCCCGCTTAGGGTGCGGGAGGTCCCGGGTTCAATTCCCGGATCGCCCCTTTTTCTCACTTGGCACATTGTTACTCAGTTATTAAATAAACATAAAAAAGCATCAGTAAATTAGTTTTTGATCGAATTTGCATTTCTGCAGCTTTGAAACCCAAACGAAACAGCAATCATTATAAAAATATGAGCACAAAAGTGATATCGTCTACCACTGAGCTGTCCTCAACTGTCCAACGATCATAAGCCAGCTTGAGCAAGGCGTCACAAGCTTACTAAAGCTTACCTTATTTATAGTAAGGCACCAACAATTGCAGCACTTCTTGATTGGAAATAAACTCCCAAACTCCATCAGATGCCAACAGAATGAATCTATCTCTTTTGTCTAGCTTCATCCTTATTATCTCA
>Ga0169931_10008766_pt1 | contig 14695 bp, 10 predicted proteins | sample Kivu_15m_20L_FD_129675 | JGI IMG/M metagenome (GOLD analysis project Ga0169931, IMG submission 129675) | Freshwater microbial communities from Lake Kivu, Western Province, Rwanda to study Microbial Dark Matter (Phase II) - Kivu_15m_20L... | ecosystem: Environmental > Aquatic > Freshwater > Lake...
CATTACTCTCAATTAATTAAAAATATTAAATGGCATAGCTAATTACAAAAATCTTATAATATTTTATTTTTTAAATTGGATTTTTTAATTTTGATAAATCCATTTATAATTTAAATACACATAAAAATCATTAAAAAGGATTAATAGAAAAAAATTACTTTGATAATTGGATATTTTATTTTAAAATTATACCCATTAATATTCTAAACTTATAAATTTCTAATATTTTTAAATATGAACAGTTAAAACAGTATGCGAATAGAGCTAAAAAATATAAAAGATAAGAAAATTAAACAAAGATAAAAATCTAAATTCCATAAAACATAATAAGCATAATAGTAATAATAACAAAGATAAGCTGCATAAACATTAAATGTCCTAACTAATTTTTTAGGCAAACATAAAAAAAAACGAATGAAAGACATATTAATGAAATATTACGGTAAAAACTTTCCAGTATAATATAAGTAAGATTATGATTTTTAATAGCAATGGTAGAATAAAATGTTCTTTGATTTTAAAAAATTGAAATCATTAGTTAATTAGTAAAATTTTCTAGAAGTCATTTTATTGCTATTAACTGTAATTACATACTCATTAACAATCTGGCTATCAACTATAGATACTTATTTTGCTCGATAAATATATATGCCATGCGCTTAATATTTCTCATGTATCACACTATTAGTGCATGTTATAAGAACATTATTAGAAATAAAGCAATACGTAAAATTAAAAAGAGTATAATTGAATGTCCTGTATTTAATGAATCAATACAAGGATGCTATAATTATATTAGTATATTTGACAATGAAAATTTTTCAAAGTTAAATATTCTTAAAGAATAATAGTTTTTTTGTCATTTATTAAATTGTGAGTTTAATATTAATGTATTCGACTGCAAAAAAAGTTTATTAATCAATTAGATATATGGATTTTCCTTTAAGACATTAGTATCAAACAAAAATTATTGATATGTTAGTTACTATTTTTATCATAGCCCATGTAATAGTAAATTTATTATTAATTAGTCTTTAGCTATGATACAAACAACTAAGTTGAACCCTTAGACTAATTGGATGACCCATTTAAAATTGGAAAATAATCAATATTGGGCCAAATACGTCTATACTTATTATTTCACAACTACAACTATTTTAACAGTAGGATATGGTGACATAACTCCAAAAAATCCAGCTGAAGTAATAATCGTTGTTTTGGTAGAAATTTTTGGTATTTTTTATGTAATATATAGGAATCGTTATTTTTGGTTATGTGGTGAATTAAATAGGGCATTGTATATCATCTCTAAAAAAAAGTCGTTAAGTTATAGATAAAGATTTAGCAATTATATAAAAAATAAAAAGGCAATATATGATGGATCATAGTAGTGTCAATAAAATGGTATCTTTTGTAATAAATAATAAAGAAACTAATGATAAATTAACCCCAGATTAATAAAAAAATGTATTAATGAAGTTGAATGATGAAATTCGATAGGGTAGCTTTTTAATTATTAAGATATTATGAAATAAAATTTTTTAAATATTTTGAAAAAATCAGTTTTCTTCCTTTGCAGATGGTCAAAATACTTTCAAAATAATATTGCTATGAAACTTAATCATGCACTTTACAATCCTAATGATATCTTATCATAAATAAAGCATAAATAAAAAATATATATTATAAAATCTGGCAAAATAAACATTCATGCTGATAGAAGCGATGGAAAAAAGAAAATGGGAATGCTTTTGAAGACAATTGAAAATACAAAATAGAATGAAAATCTAGATAATGTTTATGGCTATACAGCTGCTATATCAGATAGACCTTTCAATTTATATGCCATTTCTAAAGATTTTACTTCTGCTTACTATATAGAAAAGTCTGATTTTGTTGAATGTGCAAAATAAAAAGTATATGATTTCTAATATTATCACGAGATTAAAGCAAAAATCAATCAATCAGTCATAAGTTAGGCCTTTTAAGCTGAATTATTGTAGAGTAATAGACATCATTATAACCCTTCTAAGATATTCTTATTAAAAAAGTTCAATAATTCTAAAATTTGTAATAAAAGAAGATCTTTTAATCGATTTACAAGAACAATACCTAAAGGAAAATATCTTTACGTTAATTAAGTAGCTGATAAAATAAGAGATGTTTTTGTTTCTTCAATAAAAGAGCTTTAATTAAGTGATTAAGTCGATGTAATAAACTAACCAACAATTGTTAAAACAAGAAGAAATACTAGTCTTGAAGATATTGATAATCCTATAACTCAATCAAAAAGTAGTTTAATAATAAATGACCTTTTAAATAGTAAAAACAAAAACTTTTAAGCTTATTTTTAATCAAGTAAATAATATCAGAATTATTTTTCAAGAAAAAATATATCGATTGTATTACAAAAATATGAAAATTAACTAATTAATTTTTCATCCAAAAATAAAAAAAATTGATCTTATATCTAATTGTATCCATAAATAATAAAATTTATAATTAGATCTTATCATATAATATAAATGCAATTTAAATCATCATCTTAATAACTTAAAATATTTATACATTATTAATCACATAAATCAAATTTCATATATTAATAGCTATATAGATTAAAAAATATAGTTAAAAAATGTGTAAGAACACTCTTATTCATTAATCTATAATATGATAATTCATAATTATGTCTTCTTTATATGCATTACCTAAAAAAATATGTGATATCTTCTTAATTATCACTTATTTATATTTCTTTAGGCTATTATGAACCATTTATAATAAAATTTATTAATGATATAGCTCATAAATCACGTCTAATTACAACTATTAATCTTAAAGGAAATTTACTACAGAATTCAGTGGTCTAAAAGCTTTATCAGTGCGATTTCAAATTTATTAAAAATTTAATTCTCTCAGACAATTAATTAACTTTTGAATCTATTCAATATATTGTCTAAAGTAAATACAAATATATAGAAAAACTAGCCATTGACAATAATAAAATCTGTAATAAAGGCATGAAAATATTCAGTAAAGGAAATTGGAAAGTCTTAAAAGAATTGAATATATAAAAGATTAATATAGATAATAGTGGAATAAGATCATTAATCAAATGTATATTACCTTCATTAGTTAGTCTGAATATCAAGAATAATTGCTTAAAAAATTAAGGATTTAAATTAATTACTCGAATATATGCTCCAAATACAAAATTTATATATTTATAAGATCCTAGAGACTAAAAATATATTAATAGTATTAATTTAATTAGATAAAGTTCTAAATTATTCAATGTGAAAAATAAAATATGTATTTTAAAATCAGAAATGAATTAATTTAAAAACAAATATTCATAAAAAATTATTAATAATAAACGTCCGAATATTAAATTCTGTTGATCATTGATTATTTTTGCATTAACTTATTTTATATACTGTAATTTTATTGATTTTTATTTCAAAACTTTTTGTTGTTGTCATAAATAGTATTATTATATTTTAAAGCTGACTTTTACCGCTATTGCTTATAATAAATTGAATATCTTAATCAATAACAATGAAAATCGAAGAGCAATTCAATGACAGTAATAGTTTATTTTCAGCTAGTATTATAGCACCGCTTGAAAAAAGACAAACTACAGGAAAACAAAATTCAAAAAGTGATTTGAGATCATAATAAAAAATATAAGAGATAGGATATCAAATTGTATAACAGCTGTCAATTATTACTCCTTTATAATTTAATCCAAAATCCCTATGTGAAGGAATACAAACATTCAAATATCAAAGAAAATTACCTGTCATGATGTAGTCATAATATTACAAAAAATAAATAAAAGAAAAAGCAGATTTTATTACTACAATAGTTTCTCTTTTTAAGAACTGCTTTGCCTCTCAACACAATAAATTCACTATATTTCTACCTTTCGGTGGTCTTGTATACTTTTTATATGAATAAACCCTAGATTCACCCAAAATATTTATTTCATTGAGTAGTAAAGAACTCATGGATTAATTAATAAATTAATAAATAAAATTTAGATAATTGCCCAAACTATTGAATGAAAAATAACGACTGATTATAGAAAACAATCAAATAAGGTTATTCTTTGGATTTTTTCTGAATTGGATAATCAATAAAAAAGTAAACATAGACATTTATGCTAATTATAGTTTTTAGCTATCATTCAAAGATAATCCGATAATTTTAAAGACTGTTGAGAAACGACAACAATATGATCATTTGATATATAAATATTAGACTTGTATAGGTTAAAAGGTAGATAAGCTTTATATTATTAGATATGATTGTATGTGGTATATGGATGATGTAAAAAAAATTGAATAACAAATAAGTATACTTGAAAGTAATCATAACAATAATAATAAAATAAAAAAAAATATGAAAATCGATCATGATTATGAAATAAAAATATTAAAATACACCCTGGATCTTAATCAATCTAACTTATAAACATCTCAATCACGTGATTGATTTTTATTTAATGCTTATTAATCCAATAAAATATGTAACATATAAATTTTATATATATTTAATAAAATTATTTATATAATTGTTATAATTATTAACAAAATGAATCATTCAGGCAGAATTTAACAACCTATTCAAATATTAAAACATCAAACTAATAATTCTTCAGCTAAATATCATTGGTCTTTTTCGAAATCGAGCAGATTTGGCGATAATAAAGGATATACACAGACAATTAGCTATGATCTTCCGTCTTCAGCTAGCAAAAGAAAAACAAGCTTAGGATTTGGAAACAGATCTAAATTTTTTGATGGAGTTAATATCACTAATCCTCCGCCAGGATTATATGCATTAAGGTCGAGTTTTTAAAATAAAAAATAAAAAAAAGGCTATTCATTTGGATACAATAGAGACGAATTAAAATATGCTCATTATTGTAAACAGCAATAAAAAACACCAGCTGCATACTCTCTTACTGAAAGTTTAGTAAAAACTAGTCGATCCTATTCAATGAGACCCAAAACTGCATATCCAAAAAATTGTAAATATTTATTTAATAAAGATTTTTTACCCAATCAAGAAGAAAGTGTTAGAATAAAGGAAATTCCTGGACCAGGCAATTATTAAACTATTGATCTTCTAGGAAGTGGAAAAGATTTTTATAATTCTAAAAATCAAACAAAAAATCAAAAACCATTTTAAAAAAGTTAAAGATTTCATACGGGTATATATATGTTAAATATAGATAAAATTACTCCAGGACCAAGCGATTATAAAATAGGAAATACAATTGAACCTGATGGTATAACGGTTTTGTCAACTATGAAAAGCTCAGGGAGAAGAGCTATTTTAAGTGAAAAAAGATAATTATATTTAGCTGGGAACAAATATACTCCAGGACCAGGTAATTATCAAAAGCCTAGTGATTTTGGTCATTATTAAGCTCCTAAATATGTGTCAAGACCTAAAACAGCTAGAAACTGATAATTGTAATGATAAATATCAGCTTAATATTTATATTTCATTTTATTAATATATCGTTGAATTGTCCGTATTTTTAAAGTAAAATATTTTATCAATTCATGATGATTATTTATTGAATGAAAACTATCATATTATAAATCTAAATAATTTTAATTGAATGAACTAATTAGACATTTTATATTAAAGCTATTGCAATAATAAAATATCAAATATATATTTAGTTGATTATCTCACAATGAGCAGACAATACGCTACAATAATAGCTAACAATTCCATATAAACTATATTAAATCATGGTGCATAAAAAATGTATGATAAGTATATTAATCAAAAATTACCATATCATACCAATTAAATAACTGATAATTCGTTTAAATTGAACTTCAAAATGTCCAATGTTCCTAATCCTAATAATTAAAAAGTAGAAAAAGTATCAAACAAAATTATTAATAACATACCAAAAGATACTTTTGCACCCAAAAGAATAAATATTAAAAAATTTGTTGATCAATTTTCAACAATCAGCCCAAAAAAATCTAATTTGTTAGCCAGTACAAAATATCAAACATTTGTAAAAAGTAATAATTCATTCTCTTAAAATGCAGAAAATAATAAATTAGGTGATAGAATGCTTATAGAGTCCTCGCGTTAGCTAAAAGGTAAATAAGATAGACCTATGACAATGCAAATAGGTCGATCGCATAAAATAAATCAATTTTAATCATAAATAAACTAAATTCCATAGAAAAGAGCGGCTACTTGTCATGTAAGAAAAAGAAAGAAAATTTCTTTAATAAATTAATAAAAGAAAAAATTATTAAAACTTTAAGATAATATTCCAGTTTATATTCAATAGTAATTAAATGAAATAGATAAGATAAGATAATTAAAAACTCAAAGAATAGATGAAGAAAAACATCAGGATTAATTATAAAACAAAAAAATAATAAAAGTATTTATATGTTTAATATAGATTCAAAGATAAGATAGAAAGAAAAGATAATATTTTTAATAATTAAAGCAATAAATTCATGGTAAGTCTATATAGAATCCTATAATATGCAATTTTTAAAGTTTGAACGGATAATTTACAATCAATAATAAAATAAAACCTCAACTTCAACCTCATATTATTCAGCTTTAGTTTAATCCTGAAGAACAGAACATAATATTTGCCATGAAATCTAAATAAAATAAAGTAAATGGAACAAAAAAGACTACATTTATGTCAAATAAAGTTAGTATTTATATCATAATATAGCAAAAAAACTTAAAATGACCCAATAATAATTCACAAACAATAACTAAAGACAGACTTCTTCTATACCTTTTTTATCTTTGAGTGAAGGAGTGACCATGTAGGAGAGTACTTTATAAGTAAAAGCTACAAGATAAAGACCTGATTAATTAACAAGAAAAAAATATAACTCTATATAAGTAAAAGATCGTTTTCAGTCATTTAATAAACATTTCAATACAGCTAGAATAAATCTTTTTGAAACCATTCAAACTAATATTATAAGTAATGTGTAAAAATCATAATCTATAGTAAAAAGTCCATCATAAAAGCTTTTATATACAACTTTACAAAGTAAAACAACAAATAATAGTATTTTATGGCGTTCTAATTTTAAATAATCAGAAAAAAATAAGATTAAAATATCCAATAAAGAGTTGTTAAAACAATAATTCATATAAATTTCGATATAAACATGATATTTTTTATTATTGATATATTTACTTGTATAATTCTATAATTCTATAATCTTTAGTATTTCAATCATATATATGTTTAGATTTTAAAGATAAATATCATAACAAAAATTGATAGAAATAAAAAAATAAATCGTAAATTATGTTTTTTTAATATTAATCTATCATATTATTTTTTATAGTTTTTAAGTAGCTTTTTTTGTAAATGTTAATTATATCTTGCTAATATAAACATGTAATATAATTATTATTTCAATGGAGTGGAACTGTCAAAATTGTAAAAAAGGGGTAAAGAAACACCATACTTGCCCAACATGTAATAATGCTTAAAATAACTGGGCTTGCACTACATGTCACATGTGCAACCCAACTGGAAACAATATGAAAAGATGTGGAGGAGGTAGTAATCCAGCTTTTTGGTGGTACAATCCAAAGCACCATACAGTTGGAGATGCTATAATTGTGACTTTAATAACCCTAAACACCATACTTGCAAATGTGGAAATAGTTAAAATCATTGGAGATGTACTAATTGTGATTTGGATGTGACTAAACATCACACTTGTAAAAAATGTGATAATGTTGAGACTAACTGGGTTTGCAAAAATTGTAATTTTTGTGTTCCAAAACATCACACATGTAAAAAATGTAATAATGTTGAGAGCAACTGGCATTGTAATAAATGCAACTGGGATAATCCACTTCACCACTCATGCAAGAAATGTGGGGCTAACAAATGATTATCTTATATTATTATCGTTTATTTTAATTTTTTTTTTCAAGATGATAAGTATGTTTATTTACAAAAAAAAGTATTTTATTGTTAGAAGTTGTTGATTTTTGAGACTAAGCATCTGTTTGATAAAACAATATAAAGATATTTTTAATATGCCTATTCTTTTATTCTTTTTGATTTTTATTCAATTAAGTTGTCATTATCTACAAATCCTATAGACTAGAAAATCAAAAACAAACTTATTAGGAGTTAATTATGATGAAGATTATTCTAAAAAATATAATATTATCTTTAGAAAATGTTCTGAATATGTTTCAGATACATTTAGATGATTCAAAAGAAAATTGTATCAATAAAAAGTTGTAAAAATCGAATAATGCAAAAATAAGCTTTGATTTTGAAGTTTACGTATGAATCATTTCATAAAAATAATTAAATCGATTGTTTATTTTAAATATTTCATGATTTTAGTTTTATCAACTCAAATAAGTATGAAAACTCTATTATTCAAAATTTGATTAAAAGCGAATAAAATTGCATTTGTTGCAAATCAACTTGATCAAATCATCAAAAGAAAGCAAAATAATGATTTTTTAAATAATTTTTAAAAATAATATTCTATAGTTTACGACGAACCCTTTTTTGCAATGTTATATTCTGTTAATATAAATGGGATTATATAATCAATTTTTAAATGGAGTGGAATTGTCAAAATTGCAAAAAAGGAGTATAAAACAACAATGCATGCCCTACATGCAACAACACCTAAGACAACTGGCCATGCACTACATGCCACTTATGCAGCCCAACTGAAAACAACATGAAAAGATGTGGAGCAGGAAATAATCCCGCTAACTGGTGGTACAATCCAAAGAACCAGGCATGTAAATGTGGAAATACAGGAGATAGTTGGAGATGCTACAACTGTGATTTCAATAATCCCAAAAATAACGCCTGCAAATGTGGAAACACATAAAATAATTGGAGATGCAATAATGATGATTTGGATGTAGCCAAAGGTTAGGCTTGCAAGAAATGTGGAAATACTCAAGATAACTGGCATTGCAAGAACTGCAAATTAGATGTCTCAAAGAATAATGCTTGCAAAATATGCAGCAACACTGAAAACAACTGGCGTTGCAACAATTGCAACCTGGATAATTCTAAAAATAATGCCTGCAAGAAATGTGGAGTCACAGAATGATTATCTTTTATCACTATTATTTTTATTTTATTTATCAACATATGAAAAAAATTTGAAAAAAAAAGTATTATATATATTTTTCGCAATTTAATTAAAATTAAACTTAGAAATATTTTTAATAATTAGAGGAGTTTTTAAAATATTTTAAATTTTAAATAGTTATTAGTTCTTTTAGGCTTCTTATTACAAAATTCGTCTGTAAAAGTATTGCTGTTGATAATATAGATTAAAAGATTGTTCTAAATAATATAATATATTTTCATTATAAATAATTATATTGTTGTGGTTTGAAATATATAATCTATTTTCTATTTGTTATATAATATTGTAATAATATAAACTCTAAAAAAATGGTGGAGATAGTACATAGATATTACGGTTCATACCCCTTTGGCAAATCTTATCAATGCGATCATTAATATGTCTAAGTGGTTTGCTAAAAGTTAAGCTAACAATAGTTAAATTATATAAAGCAATGTTCTAAGATAATTCAATCTATATCAAGCATAAACCTTATAAAAATTCATAAAGTTTTAAAATAAGACAATAATCTGCATATCATATATTAATATTGCAAATTATCACTTTAATAATACATAAAAAATCTTCGTGCCAAATATAAAGATGAATTTCCAAAATAAAAGTATGGATTATTTTTAACTAACTTCAAAGATAACATCGATCAACTTATATCTACTTTAGCTAAATATAAAATAAAGTAAAATATAAAATTATCACATATGGGAGTATAAGTTATACCTTAAAAGGAAACCTTTTATATAAAATATTTCCTTGACTTATAGACATAGTTTTTGGAGATGAATATTATAGAATAAATCAATAATGTTAATAAAAATAAATAAAATAATAGTAAAGAAGAGCTTAAATAATTCTATGAAGCTGAAAGAAAATCATTAATAATTCAAATATAAGAATTGACATAAAAACATTTTGGATATGTTTATTAAAAAGCTGATAATAAAAAATCACCTAATTTTGTTATTCAAGGAACCAAACTCATCTTTGTCAATAAATAATAAAAATCTTAATCCATTTAAGCTGATAATAATAATATTTTAAAAAATTTATAGCCATTGAAAAGTGATCAAAAACCTGAAAAACCTGAAAAAAATACTGTTATTAAAAGCTAAAAAGTAGAAAATAAGAATATCAGATCAAGTTAATAACAAAAATAAAGAGTAAACTAGATCATAAGACAAAATAAATAAAAATTGAAATCATAAATGGAAAAGAAAATTATAAAACCTATCATTAATTTTGATCAATCATTTTAACCTATTTTTCAGCCTGAAGAAATAATAAGGGACAACACATATATAGTTGAATAAAATTAGTATATGTAAGAACTATAGTAATAAATTCAAGATTTATTATCCAACTCTAAAAATAGTGGAAAATAAGCTTCAAAAGAATATTAAAAAGTCAATAAAGATAAGAGTAAATAGTTTGATTAAAAATCAAAGGCCAAGAATAATTAAAAAGCTGATAATCTCAATAACAGCAATAACAATAGTAATAGTCATTAACATAGTAACTCAAGTATGAATGAAGTTAAATCAAATAATGAGTCAAATAATCAAACAAAAATTACCTAATACAGTAACAATATAGCTGAAATAAAATGTTAAAGACTAACTAAGTATAAAATGAAAATTACTACTTTACACTAAATATAGATCGATGATAATCGACAGCCTAATATTGAAGAGATTTAACAGGGTATTATGAATAATATAATGACTGGAAAGATAAATATGAATACAATCATTAATAACTAAAAAATGAATATCAATAAAAAAGTATAGGAAGATAAATAATCTAAATCCAATTCAACCCAAATAGAATCGTCCAATAATATGCTGTCACTTCTACATTAAAATGATGAAGAGTTATAAAAAAATAAAAAAAGATAAAGTAATTAAATTCGATTAACGAATTCTCAAGGAAGCAGTAATCAAAGCAATCACTCTGTTAAAGTTTAAACTAAAATATAAAGCAAACAAATTGCTTAATTAATTTAGAAGAATCGTATCAAAGTTCAATAAAAAATAAATGAAAGCAATGGCATAAAAGCTCAAAACAGCGCAAATTTACTCAAAAACAATCAAAAATAAAAAATAAATTTTAATATCGCCAAGAATTAATCTTAAAAACCAATCAAAATCGACTCTCCTCCTAAGAAATAAGAATAAATACTTGAGTATAAAGAAAAAGAAGCTGAAGAAATAGCCAAAAAAACAACAGTGAATAAAATGATTGAAAAGATATTCAATAAAAACATGATACTTGCGCATAATTAGCCAGAATAAAAAGTCGTTGTACCAGTGAATTCAGTTGTTTCCCCAATGATTAATGATAAATAACATTATGACTAAAGCAAAGTATTATAGGTCTAAAAAAGATAAAATTATCTATAAAAAGTTCGATAAGCACAAAAAAAAGCCTAACAAATTATTAAATAATACACAAAAAAGAAACCATGATCGATAATAATTTTATTTCATCATTATCTTTAATTATCATTTTATAACTTATTATTATAAAATTTATATTCCAACTATATGTAAAAAAGAAAATAATTTAAATTAACAAATATTTATCAATAAAAATTGATATATGAACCTTTGGTTGATCCTCATTTAGAGTATTTCTTTTCAAGTAAAAAACACCGACAAATTTTAATTAAGAATAAAATAGTAAATAGAAAAAATTAAATGACAGATTGTAATATAACTAAATTAGTACAAAAAGGTGCATTGAATAATAATGCTAATTTTTTTAGATTGAAAAAACTCAAAAATATTAGATCACATAGTAAAAATGATTAAAAAAAAGAAGGATAAAGTGTTTTGAGCAAAACAGTTAGTAAATAATAATTTCAAAAATATTTACAATTTAAAATAAATTCGCTTCAAAATAATACATAATCAATGAAAAGATATTAATCGAGTCCATAAAACAACAAATAGTAATAAATAATAAAGTCTGATTAATGATAGATTATATAAGTTTGTAATTACATTACTGAGTCGTATAGAATTAATATGATAAACGAAAAGAATAATGTATCATTATCATTATGCTATAATCAATATAGTATTATTAAAAAATATATGATATAATCAATATATTTAACATTTAGATGTACAATTAAGACCTTAAACTTAGTTTTTATCACTCTTTTATCGCTTTTATTTTTCATAAAGATCAAGAATTTATTTCTTCTTAAAATTATAATTCAAAGTATTTATAAAAGCATTTGATATAGCACTTTCTTTTAAATGATAATTAAAAAGATATTGATTTCGATTTTTGACCATATAAACTAATATTGTACTGACATCTTACAGTACTAAATCTTTAATAATCTTCTATTCTTCAGACTATTTATCGAGTTAAACTTGAAAAATTGTATTAATAATTTTATTTTTCTTATCGTTATACCATTATTTTGCTTTTCCAAAACGATCATTCATTTATATATTGATTCTCAGCTTTTTAGTCCTCTATTCAATTTCATCAGCATAATTAGACTCCAATAGTTAAATTATAGCGCTTTCAAGAGCATTTTTTAGATGTTAGTGACTATAAAATCTGTTTGTTATAATCTTATTCAAACTTTAATAGATAATTGAACTTTATTTATTTAAATAAAGGGTCAAAATTGTATTAACTGCTTTACAAAGTAATCCTAAATGAGGAATATGCGACAAATTATTGAATATGTTTTTGAATCTAGTAAAAAATGAAGATATCTTATTGATATGTAATTTATTTTATGTAGGCATTACAAGATCATTAGAAATCAATGTTATAGATATAAAATATGCATTAAATATCCAATACATTTGTTGTCCATATGTAGCCAATCTATCTTTTTTATTTATCTTTAACTTATTTATAAATTCTTTTATTTTCATACCACTAGTTGAATCTTTAGTAGATTATATCATTTTATAAACTTAGGAATAATTTTATTTTAACTATATTAGTTCCTGTTATATTTTAGACTGTTTTTCTTCTTTATTTACGATAGATATCTATATATTAGATATTTTATTATGAATACTGAAACAATTTTGTTTATATTCTTGTAATGTAGTTTTTTTAAATTATATGATTTCATTGTAGACTTTATTTATTCTTTATTATAATTTTTGTAATTTTTATGATTAGCTCTATTCTATATTTTTAGATAAGAGTTCTTCTTAAATTGATTGTGCAAGTATATGACACATTTTATCCAAATTTTATTTATGATTATTATTTTAAGATTATGGAGGATTGCTTAATATATATGAATCGACTACCTTTTTATATCTTTATATAATCTTTTATATGAATAATATATTTTTTTACTAAGATTTTGTCTTATAGATATTTTATCGATTGACTTTAAGCTTTAACATCTAACTTATGTCACATAGATCTCTTGAAAAATTATATTAAGATAGTTTTACAGAGGCTATAATTTTATGACATTTCAATAATATTAAAGTAATTATGTTACAATTTTATGATTTTTTGCATAATTATAAAGCTCTGTTGATTATATCATATGCTTTGGAGTGATTTCCTCTTCTTAGCTATAAGTTAGATAAATTATTCATGATTTCAACATTAAAATGATTTATTTATAAAATCTTATAATAAATTTCACAAGCTTTATCTATTCTATAAGTTTCAATATAACATAATCCTAAACATGTATATATCTATATTCTAAAGCTTTTCTATTGATTTTTTTATAATAAATTATTGTAAATCTCTATACTTTATTCAATTTTATTTATTTTCTTCAAAAACTAAGCTCTCATTTTTAATATTTATAATTAAATTCTTTTGAATTACTAAATATTGGTATACTTAGGAAAATAAGCCAAGTATACCTATAGTAGTTCAAAAATAATTTAATATTGATTTGATATTGATAACTTAAATATGATTTAATTAAAATATTTAAAAGGCACTTGGTTTTTTACAATCAATTTGTGATAAATCTTCGACGCTTTATCAAACTGATTTATAAGTTGATAGCATGACGCTAATGTTAAATATGATTATAATTTTAAAGGATTATATACTATAGATTATTTAAATGACTGTATTGCTTATGAATTTTTATCTAATTTCATCAAACACAATCCATTATTATAGAAATAAAATGACAACATTTTCTTTATTTATAACATCTTATTTTCATCAGTTTTATCGAAATTTGTGTAAGGACCATTTAATTTACTTTTATATTTTTAAATTAATTTTTGAAAGCATTCATATGCTTTTTAGTATCTTTTTAATTTATACATAATTTATCCTTTAATCTGATAATTTCTTTATACATGTGGATATTTATTTATTACATCATCTATTTTAATTAAACATTTTTAGTATTATTGATTCTTCAAATCTGTTATTTATTAAATCAAGTAATTATATTATTTGACATCTTTTAATTCTACATCTGTGTCTTTTTAGATTTTTTTAACATATTGTTATTCTTTATTAGATTTTATAAGTTAAATTCTATTAACTTATCTTAA
>Ga0169931_10008767_pt1 | contig 14694 bp, 11 predicted proteins | sample Kivu_15m_20L_FD_129675 | JGI IMG/M metagenome (GOLD analysis project Ga0169931, IMG submission 129675) | Freshwater microbial communities from Lake Kivu, Western Province, Rwanda to study Microbial Dark Matter (Phase II) - Kivu_15m_20L... | ecosystem: Environmental > Aquatic > Freshwater > Lake...
TCAATCCAAGTCCCAGGCCCAAGCCTTTCTTGATGAAATTCTCAACACCCTGAACCAACATAAATTATATCAATTTGATGAGCTTTCTGAGAAAATTGCATCGCTTAGTGATACCCATAAAATTGAACTTACATTCCTTGAAAATGTAAAAAACTGCAACCGGATTGAAGCATCCAGTCAGTTCCTATTGAAAGAGAACCAACGCCTAAGAGATGAAATTGATCAATACAATTTGGACTTAATAACTTTGGAAAAGGAAAGTAAAGATCTAGAATTATGGATTGCGGCTCATCAACAAAAATTAGATTTTCAAAAAATAAGCCAATCTCTCGAATCTCATCGAAATGAGCTGAAAGATAATGAACCCTGCCCTTTGTGTGGTGCTACCGATCATCCCTATAAGATAGAAAGCCTTAGGATTGAAAATGATTTACAAAACAGGATTACTGAACAACAAATCAATTTGAATAAAATTCTTCAAAGCAAGAATCAAAAAATTGGAGCTTCTAATTCAAACGAAAAAGGAATTGGTATCAATCTGGAAAAACTGAATGATTATAATAAGGAGAAAAATGAATTTATAGGTAATAACCAAAAAATAAGTTCGACCCACCCCTATCTGTCTTCAAAATCTTTGAGTGAAATCAATCAGGATATACAGAACAAAGAAGAGGAAATCCAAAATCTCAACAAGCTCTATACTCAATTATCAGCGAAACCTTTGCTAGAGCAACTGATTCAAGTTTCGAATGAAATACATCTTGCAAGAATTGAATTTACCGCTTTACAGGATCAAATGACATTAAAGTACAAAAAAGAAAATATATCCCTTAAGGTTGAAACTTATTTTGATCAATTACAAAAAATAAAATTGAATATCAATCAGTTAGAAACAAGACTGGAGTTGACACTGACAACAATTCAAAAGAAGTCAAAGCAGGAAAATCAAATTGTATCCGAAGTAAATCTCTTTCTATCCCAATTCAACTCCAATTATCCTTCTTGCAAAACGAATCTGCTTTCCTCAGAACAATATGTTTTATCCAAAGATCAAATCAAAGAATTTAATGATAAAAAAATTGTTCTGGAAACAGAAATTGACCAATTGATTCAACAAATACAGAAAAGACAATCTGAAATTGAATCAATAGATCCTGCTCAAACACAAGAGTTGCTCAAGGAGCTACAAGAGACTAAAATGAGTAAAGAGCAAATTAAATTGGATGCTTATGCATTGATCAGTCAAACAAAATCTGACATACAGGAACTTCTGCTTTTAGAACAAAAAAAGGAGGCCTATCTCGAAAAACAAAGACCATGGAAAATATTATCAAATATAATCGGAGATGCATCAGGTAATAACTTCTCTCAATTGGTTCAGGAAATTACTTTTGAATACCTTATTTATTTTGCGAATATCAGATTATCAAAAATTACAGACAGATATCGCCTGATTGCCCCCAAATCACAGGAGGAATATATTTTCATAGAGGACACCTATTTTGGAAATACCCTCAGATCCGTTGCCAGCTTATCAGGTGGTGAAACTTTTAAAATCAGTCTGTGTTTGGCCTTAGGATTATCTGATTTGGCTTCCAGGGATGTCAAGATAGATTCTTTATTTATTGATGAAGGTTTTGGAACTCTCGATCCCGAGGCTTTGGAAGAGTCAATATCCTTGTTGGAGCAATTACAAAATGAAACAGGTAAATCTATTGGGATTATCTCACATGTCACCGAATTGAAAGATCGTTTGACTACTAAGATTAGATTAGTAACGCAACAAAACGGAACAAGTACAATTAGTATTGAGCAAAATTAAAGGCGTATTTTTTAAAGTACAAAATTTCTTCCATTTCGTAATTTTCTATCCCTTCCAAATATTTTATGTGTGGAATGGCAACTTCCTTGCCTTGATTGAGTATGAGATTATGATTTCTAAGCACATAGGCCTCATCCCAAAGATTCTTTTCTAAAAATCCGGAGAGTGTTTTTGCACCACCCTCTACCATAATTGAATCAATCTTTCTTTCCCAAAGTGTTTTTAATAAATCTTCCAAAAAACATTCACTTTGAAAATTCAATATAATTTTCTCTACACCTGATCTGTTTTCATCTGATTGAGTTATCCAAAAACTTAATTGTTTACCATCCATAACATGTGCCTCTTGGCTGATTTTCCCTTTTTGATCCAAAAAAATCCGTATAGGTTGCGTTCCCCTTCCAAAGCGATTGTTCAATTGGGGATTATCCACCAGTACGGTCTCTGTACCTACCAAAATCCCTGTTTCCCTACCTCTCCAATTGTGCATTATTCTCTGCATGATCGGTGTGGATATTTGAACCTTACCCTTGTCATCAGCAATGAATCCGTCCTTACTCATCGCATATTTCAATAAAACAAAGGGCCGATCTAAGGTAACATTGGTGAAAAATCTTTTATTCAACCTATGAATTTCTTTTTCCAGAACCCCAACTTTCACTTTAACACCGGCTGCTATTAATTTTTGAATACTCTTTCCGGCAACCTTTGCATAAGGATCCTGACAACCTATTACCACTTCCGGAATTTTATGCATTAAGATCAGGTCGACACAGGGAGGCGTTTTCCCAAAATGAAAACAAGGTTCCAGCGTAACGAATAAAGTAGATTGTGATAAAAGAGATTTATCCTGAACGGAATCTATAGCATGAACTTCAGCATGTGCCTCTCCAAATTTTTTGTGCCAACCTTCACCAATCAATTTGTCTTGATAAACGATAACTGAACCCACTTCAGGATTAGGCTTATGCGCACCCTCACTGTAAGTTGCAATTTGGATACATCTGGACATCCATTTCTCGTAAAATAAAATATCTTTTTCCAACCTCAGAAGATTTTATTTCGTCAAAGATAGGTAATGAATCAAATATTCCGCTATTGTACATTTATTAACTTAATTCAAAACAAATGAAAAAAGTACTTTTTTTAGGTTTTGTGGTGGTAGCATTTTCCACTTCGATGAACGCTCAGTTTGAGCAAGTCAAAAACAAAAATGGGGTTGCTGTTCTTCCTGAAGCAAAATCTTATGGTTTGGGATTCGACGCCTTACCTGTTTTTCAATTCATTGGCAATATGTTTAATGGCAGCGCCAACAACAACATTTCAGCCAATTGGGCAAACAATGCCAGTGGTTCTGTTTATGGAAAATATTTCCTAACTGAAACGAAAGCAATCAGAGCCCGTCTTTCTATCTTACAAAGCACTTTGCAAGATGTTAATACAGTTACGCAAGACGGTCAGGGTCAGGCTAACATTACGGTCGACGATGAGAAAGTTACCAGTAATTTTACTGCCTCTTTAGGTGGTGGATTAGAATTCAGAAGAGGAAAAGGTCGTTTATTTGGTGTTTATGGAGGAGAAGCTTGGATTAGCTTGAATACCCAAAACCAAAAAATTACCTATGGTAATGAATTTTCAACAGCCAATCAAAATCCAACCTCAACTACAGACTTTAACAGTTCCAGTGGAAACCCACAAAACACTGCAAGTAGAGTAGTTTCTGTAACTAATCCAAATAGTTTTGGCTTGGGTGCAAGAGCTTTTGCGGGTGTTGAATATTTCTTTGCTCCTCAAATGTCTGTTGGTGCTGAATTTTTCTTAGGTATTTCTTATGTAGGCGCTAATAAATCTGAGTTAGTTTCAGAATCTTGGGATGCTGTAGGAAATCAAGTGATTCAAACCAATTCAGTTGGTGGTGCCAGACTTACTAATTTTGGAATCGCTACAGGTAACTGGGGTGGTTCAATTAATTTAATGTTCCATTTCTAATTCATTCATTATAAAATATTAAAATCTTATGAGAACTATAACTTCATTATTTGCATTAACTCTAGTTGTTTTATTTGCAAGCTCTTGTAAAAAAATTGAAAACCCAACCCCGATTGATGTAATCGAAAATGCTGGTTCAGCTACTATCACTGGTTATGCTTATTGCCAGTCAGACCTTACGAATGCAGGTCAGGAATTAGCAAATGGTGCTAAAATCATTGTTACCATTGATCCGACACAATTTCCTGGAAGCAACCATACATCTGGTACACTACTTCGTTATGAAACTACTGTGGGTGCTGATGGTATGTGGTCAATCACTGTACCTGCTCCAGACAAATTAATCACTGCTACTGTTTGGCCTCAAGAATTCAGAAGAAACCTAATTGTTAGTGCCACTACAACATTTCTGAATGAAATTTTTGATACTAACCCTATCAATGTTTCAATCATCAATGGTAAAACTGATTATTTAGATATCAACTATTAAGATTGATTAATGCGGAATATATGGAGGGTAGGCATAGTTGCCTACCCTTTTTTTATTTCTTACCTGAATAGTCTATATTCGTTGCGTTGGCCTGTTGGGTTGAAAACATCAGTACATCCTGAATAACTACATGCTTGGGTCGGGTACAAACAAAATAAACCGTCTCTGCCACATCTCTTGCACTGAGGGGTGTAAATTGGGTGTAGATATTCGCCTTGTCTGCATCACCATCAAAACGAACGAGTGCAAACTCAGTTTCTACATGCCCGGGATGAACTGCAGCCACTTTAATTCCATACTTAAACAAATCTAATCTCATCCCTTTGGTGAGCATATCCACAGCTGCTTTTGTCGCACAATATACATTCCCATCTGCGTAAGCTTCTTTTCCGGCTACAGAACCTATGTTCAAAATCATCCCTTCCTGGAAGGGTATCATTTTTTTACTTACTAATTTACTTATATGCAACAACCCCTTCAGGTTTGTATCAATCATGGTATCCCAATGCTGCCACTGACCTTCATGTATAGGTGCTCTTCCTTTGGCTAACCCAGCATTATTAATAAGAATATCAATTTTATTAAAAAATGAAGGGACCTGCTCTAAAGCCAATTGGGTTGCCTCTCGATCACGAATATCAAAACAAGCCACGTGGACCTGAATAGAATATAAGTTTCTCAATCGCGTAGCTATTTCTTGTAAACGATCTTCTCTTCTCCCTGTTATGATTAAGTGGCTTCCATTTTCAGCAAAAATTTCTGCAATTGCCTGACCTATACCTGAACTGGCGCCAGTAACTAATACGATCAAATTATTTTTATTCATGTCTTGACATTTATGGTTATCAAAGTTATTATATTGAAGTCAAATTCTATTCAAAAACTAAAAAATTATGAAAGCAGTTGTCATTGAACAGATGCATGCAGAGGCCAAATGGACAGAATACCCCGACCCTATCGTTCAAAAGGGTGAAATGAAAATAAAAATAAAGGCCGCAGCTCTAAATCATCGCGATGTCTATATACAGCAGGGTCTTTATCCGGGAATTATTTATCCCGTTGTACCAGGATCAGATGGTTCTGGCCTGGTAGAAGAAGTCTATGCACCAGAATTTCAAGATTGGATTGGAAAATCAGTAATCCTGAATCCTAATAAGTTTTGGGGCAACAATGAAAAATATCAAGCCAAGCCCTATCAGATTTTAGGTATGCCATCACAGGGCACTCTGGCAGAATATGTTTCGATTCCCGCAGATCGTGTTGTTGAAAAGCCGAGTCATTTGAATGATGAACAGGCCGCCGCATTGCCACTAGCCGGATTAACAGCCTACAGAGCACTGTTTAGCAGAGGAAAATTACAAGCTGGCGAAAAAATTTTGATTAGTGGCATTGGAGGTGGAGTCGCATTAACGGCCTTGCAATTCGCTTTGGCTGCTCAGGCTGAAGTTTGGGTGAGCTCAGGCTCTCAAGAAAAAATAAATCAGGCGATGGCATTGGGCGCAAAAGGCGGGATATGCTACAATCAAGATTCATGGCATAAAAATTTACTGGAACAATCTGGCTTATTTGATCTCATCATAGATAGTGCCGGAGGAAAAGATTTTAGTTTTTTCCCTGATCTCTGTAATTTTGGAGGGAGGATTGTGTTCTTTGGGGGCACCCATGGTAATTTTACATTAAATCCGCAAAAGGTTTTTTGGAAACAATTAGATATTCTTGGTTCAACAATGGGTAGTGATTTAGACTTTAATCAAATGATTTCATTTGTTAGTACTCATCAGATTTCTCCTCTTGTATCTCAGAGCTGGCCTGCGCATCGCATTGATGAAGCCTTTCAATGTATGAAGGAAAGTAAACAATTCGGTAAAATTGTAATTCAAGTTCAATGAAACAGTCTATTTTTCTACTATTCGCCCTTTTTCTTTTTTCATATTCTGCCCTAGGCCAAAACAAATCCCAGAAAGCAGCAAAATACGCTGCAGATCTCATATGTGATTGCGTCAACACTACTTACAATGGTATCAGTGAGGATATTAGAATTGTTTTAAAACAAATGATGTCAGCCCCTAAGGAAGAACAATTGAAATTTGTACAAAACTTAGATCAAACTACCCGTCTGAAACTTATTGAGGAAAGTTCAATTTTAAATCAAAAAGAAAAACAGATTGAATTTCAACAATGCAGGGAGGAAATGGAGCAAAGAATGAAATCAAAATTTCCGCTCTATGCAGGTAAAACAGATCAGGATGAAGCCTTGATTCAACTTATGATGGTTCATCTGGATAAAAAAAAAGAATGTCAGTTTACACTATTTTTAATGAAACTTGGGATGCAAAACAAAGGAAAACAAGGTTGATTAGGGATACCATTTTATTGCATTCAAAAAGCGCCCCCCTGCAGTCCGGAGAACTATGAGTTGGGGTTGTTGGTTTTCAAACCTCTGTGATAAAAAATAAATGGCTCTACCTTCAGCATCTGTTTGCAATCGAATTGAGTTCAAATATCTGCCCTCTATAAGATGAAAATCAAGGTACAATTCTTGCTGATACAAGTTAGTTGCAATTTCAATTTTATACTGATCAGAAAATAATTCTGCCAATACAAAATCTGATTCGGATCTGGAAAACCAGGATTGAAGAAGCTTCATCGATTTAAAAGCATCAATCCTACCCCCCGAAACCGTTTTGTCTTGTATATAGGGAATGGGCTTCGCTGTTTGTATCAAGAAATTTTTAATAAGCAAGGCAGCTGCAGCTGGATCAGTTCTCTGCAATTTTGCCCAATTTGTATCCTGAAAACTGTAAAGCAGGGCTATTGTTCCTGCTACATGCGGCGCCGCACCAGATGTACCACCAAATACATTGTATGAATTATTAGGCCGACAAGTATAAACAGCTCCGGGTGCTGCCATATCAACACTTTTTACCCCATAGGCCGCATTGATATCTAATACATCAAAGCGCGTCGACTCAGTTACAGTTATTAAAAAAGGGGAAGAACAAAGAGTCGGCATATCACCTTTAATTTCTACATCTTCATTTTGATTCATCACAGAGGAAACGGATAAAATACCATAAGCTCCTAAACTATCGTAAATTGAACACCAAAGAGGAAAATCGCTGGCAAATGCATAATCAATTCCTGCTGACAAATTCACAACCACAACATTAGCGCCAGATTGTCTATTGGATTGCAGGTACAATTTTTTTTGGTACAAAATATAGAGGTACGCTGCCAGTAAATTCGACTCCCTCATAATTTGCTGTTCGGAACCAGACAAAACCATAAGTTTTGTGTTCCAATTGATCCCAGCTATGCCAGCACTATTGTCAGATTCCGCCGTCATAATACCTGCTACGGAAGATCCATGACTATTTGCTGTATGAGCGTCATTTTGTTGGTCAAACTGCCAGCCACGGACATCATCAACATAACCATTACCATCATCATCTATTCCATTTTGAGGAACTTCTGCCAGGTTGTGCCACAAGTTATTTTGTAAATCTTCATGCTGCATATCGATCCCCCCGTCAATCATGGCTATGACCAAACTATCACCAAGGGCATTTATACCACCTGTCGTATAATTCCAGATACTATCTACTCCGATCAAAGGTAAGTTCCATTGCCAGGTATCATATTTAGGATCGTTGGGTATTCGATTTCTAAGCTTTAATTCATGTTCTTTTTGAATAAATAAAACACTTGTATCAGTTTGCCAAATCTGCATCAAAGACAAATTTGCCTCCAAACGTACGATAGGAAAAAAAGGATTCAAAAACTCAAAGGAAAGGATTTGGTTCCGCTCGCGAAATGATTCTGCAGCCTGTTTATTCTGAAATTGAATCAAAATAGAAACAGGATCAATTTCCGATTGAGAAAAAGAAGGAAGGCTGAGCCCTAAAAATAAAAAAGGAAGAATCCATTTGACCATATTAGGCAAAAAAAGCGATGAAAATCAAAGATCCGAAAACCAATATGCCAATAATAACTAATAAATAAATCTTATTGTTTTTTCTTTTCTGTATTAAATCAAGTTCCTTTTGATAAAAAACCATCAATTCATATTGGGAGAGCAATTCCAATCTCATAATCCCAGATCTAATTTTAGCAGAAATAGATTCCAGATCTGTTTCATCTTCTGAAATGGATTTATTAGCAAGAGCAATCAAATGGTCAAGTTTTTTACAAATATCTTTTACATCAGAATCCTCAAATTGTATATCTAAAGCCTTATCAGATTCATCCTTGAATAAATCATTCATCCATTCTTTCATTATCTGTTCGGAATATCTTCTTTTGTTATCTCATACAATCTGTTGGCCTCCTCCTCTTTGAATTTCATCACCAGGTTTAGGGCTTCAGGTACCACATCACTGCTAATTACGATCAAAGATCCCTTTTTTGCATTTTCTACAGCATAGGTAATCGCTTCTTTTTCAGATGGAATTACTGTAATTTTTTTATTGGGATCTACTTCTTTAATTCCAGCGGTAATCATTAAAATAAGCTCTTCCTCTGTTTTACCTCTTAAATTTTTATCCTGTCTGATTATTATTTCATCAAACATCTCAGCAGCAATTCTACCAATGTCCTTGTTATCTTCTTCTCTCCTGTCACCAATTCCAGCTACAATACCAACTTTGGGATATCCATCCATTTTTTCAACAAACTTCTGTAAAGCTCTGAAACCAGCAGCATTATGAGCATAATCTAGCATTATATTAAAATTCTTAAACTCAAAAAGATTCAAACGACCCGGAGTTTGAGAAGCAGAAGGAATGAAAGATTCAATGGCTACACGTATGTCTTCAATTGAGATACCCTGTGTATAAGCCGCGAGCACAGCAGGCAATACATTTTGAATCATAAAAGCAGCCTTCCCCCCAAAAGTCAGAGGCACATTGATCGCTTTCGAGACTCTGATTTTCCATTCACCTTTGGCAATGGTGATGAAGCCATCTTCGTAAATCGCTGACAAACCACCAGCCTTCATATGCTTTTGGATTCTTTCATTTTGTTCGTCCATTGAGAACAAGGCTATATGTACTCCCTCTTGCAGACCTGTTTTCATTTCATAAACTCTGTCATCATCAGCATTTAAAATGGCATAGCCACCAGGTATTACAGTTTCTGGAATCACAGCTTTTACCTTAGCCAATTGATCCATTGTATGAATTCCCTTCAATCCCAGGTGATCAGCAGCAACATTCGTAACAATACCAATATTACACTTTTTAAAACCAAGACCAGCTCTTAGTAAACCACCCCTGGCACATTCCAGAACTGCAAAATCTACTGTAGGATCTTTTAATACAAATTCTGCACTTTGCGGACCAGTACAATCTCCTGTCATGAGTAATCGATTCTGAATATAAACTCCATCAGTAGTAGTATACCCTACCTTATACCCTTTCATTCGGGCGATGTGGGCTATAAGTCTTGTGGTTGTAGTTTTTCCATTGGTTCCAGTTACTGAAATTATTGGAATTCTTGCTGTTGAACCCATAGGGTAAAGCATATCAATTACATGTGCGGCCACATTTCGAGGCAAACCTGACGTAGGGGCCAAATGCATTCTGAATCCCGGGGCAGCATTCACTTCTAATACAGCACCTCTGGTATCTGGCAATGGAACAGTTATATCTGTTGTCATGATATCGATACCACAAATATCTAATCCAACAATTTTGGCAATACGCTCAGCCATGAACACATTGTAGGGATGCACAATATCTGTAACATCTTCTGCAGTTCCGCCGGTCGACAAATTGGCTGTATCTTTTACATATAGAATTTGACCTTTTTCCAAAATAGAATCCAGACTCAGATTTTTCTCATCGAGAATTTTTCTTGTAATCGCGTCTACTTCAATCTGAGTTAATATTTTTTCATGACCGTATCCACGTCTGGGGTCTTTATTAACTTCATCAATTAAATTTTGAATGGTAGATATTCCATCACCAACCACATGCGCAGGAGTCCTTTTGGCAGCAGCAACCAGTTTGTAATTAACAACCAAAATACGGTAATCAAATCCTGTTATAAATCGCTCAACAATTACAGAACGGGAAACCTTTTTCGCTTCTTCAAAGGCCATGGTTGCCGTTTCCATATCTTGTATGTTGGTAGTTATACCTCTTCCATGGTTTCCATTAATTGGTTTGATCACAATCGGGAAGCCAAGCTTGTCTATCGTTTCTATCAAGCCCAGCTCTGATTTTATCACTTCGCCCCTCGGTACGGGTACCTCGTATTGTTCTAATAAAAATTTGGTATCTTCTTTATCACAGGCAATTTCCACACCAATACTACTGGTAGAGCTCGTTACAGTTGCCTGAATTCTTTTTTGATTGGCTCCATAACCCAGCTGGCATAAAGAATATTTATTCAGTCTGATCCATGGAATACCTCTTTGCTCTGCTTCCATTACCAGAGAAGAGGTACTTGGTCCCAGCGCTTCTGCTTCTCTTATGACCCTCATTTCTTGTATGTCCGCCTGTACATCGTAAGTTTGACCAGCAATTAATGCTTCCGCAATGGAAACTGCTGATTTTGCGGCAAATCGACCTACTTTCTCTTCTATATAGTCAAAAACAACAAAATAAACACCTTCTTCCCCGTAGGTTCTGGTTCTCCCAAATCCTACCTCCATCCCTGCCATACTCTGAATTTCCAAGGCTATATGTTCAATTACATGACCCATCCAGGTACCTTCCTGCACGCGTTGAAAAAAACCACCCTTACATCCAACAGAGCACCTGTGTTCATACATAGAAGGGAACATTTCTTCCAATCGCTCTAAAAATCCTGGTATCTGATTGGTTGGCTTTTGCTCCATCTCTTCCAGATCTAAAACCATAACAATTAATTTGTGTCTTCTAACAGACCAATAATTTGGTCCTTTCATCGCATTAATTTCTCTTATTCTCATTTTTTGTTATGTTTTTGTTCACCCAATATAATCAAAACTTAAGATTTTGACAATTTTACATTTATATATTCGATTCAAAGCCTGTTTCTTTATTCAACATTTTCCCAAGTAAAACAGGAAAGTAAGTAAGGTTGGATGATAAAACAGGAATCCCCAATCCTATTAATTCATTAGCAAGGTTTTTATTATAATCCAAATTCCCTTCGATATCCAAAGCAACCAAACAAAGGCATTCCACATCTTTCGACTTTAATTTTTCAAACGCCTTCACAACATTTTTCTCCTCTTTACCCTCATACAAATCAGTTATGAAAACAACAAAGGATTTATCATCGAGGCTATACCTTTGATCAATCAATTGAATCATTTCAGTTATGTGGGTTCCCCCTTCAGCTTTTATACTCAATAAGGTAGATACGGGGTCATGAATCTGATCGGTGAAGTCATACACCTCTGTGTCAAACAGAAACAAAAAAACTTCCAGCTGAGGCAATAGATAAAGTACCGAAGCCATAACTGTACTATTGATGACAGAATCCATCATCGAAGCACTTTTATCTACACAGAGATACAATTTTCTCCGATCCGACCTGCTGTGTTTTTTCCCCCATTTGTTTGTGGGAATAATCGTCTGAAGTTCTTTATGATAATTTTTTAAATTCTTCCGAATGGTTTTATTCCAATCAATATGTTTCAAAGGGGGTTGGGTCGTCCAATTGAAATTTTTAGTATAGATTCCAAAATTTTGCTCCAATTTCCAGTTTATTTTTTGTGATAATTGAAAACATAATTTTTCAACTAATTTTCGTAGAATTTGAAGAGAGTCCTCTGGCAGTTCATCTTTGAATACCAGTAGCTTTGAAACCAACTGTACATCAGGTTCCATTTTTTCCAACAAGTCAGGTTCCTTCAATATTTTTTTCAACTCTATTTTCTCTAAAGCATCTTTCTGCATGAGTTGTACAGCTTCTTTAGGAAACAAAGAGGTCCACTCCTCAAGCCAATGCATGAGTTGAGTGGGATCTATTTTTTTCTTGCTGTTTTGGCTGGGATACAATTTTTCGAGTGCCTGATGAATTTGATCAGAATCAAAGGCCTCTTTTGATTTCAATTGACTTTCAGACCCCAAAATTAATGCCCATTTCTCAGTTATATCCATAATAAAAAAAGCCTATCTTAAATAAAGATAGGCTTTAGTACTTGCAATGCAAACGATTAATTCTCGTCTTTTTGATTAAATTGCTCTTTCAATTCACTGAATGCATCTAAATCACCAATCGTATCTTTTTCGATTTTGGATTGGGTCTTCTTTAAATCATCTTTTGCATCTTTTTCTTTAGATTTCTTTTCAGTTTTATCTTTTTCCTCAACATCTTTTTTGTTGTCTTGGAATACTCTACTGTGAGAAACTAAAATTCTTTTATCATCTCTGTTGAATTCGATAACTTTAAAAGGCAAAGTTTCATCTACCTCAACCATGTTACCATCTTCTTTTTTGATATGACGAATTGGTGCGAAAGCTTCAAGTCCATAAGGCAGTAATACAATAGCGCCTCTGTCATCTCTTCTGACAACCGTTGCATCATGAACAGAACCAATTGGGAATAAAATATCGAAAGTATCCCATGGATTTTCTTCAAGTTGTTTGTGACCTAGAGACAATTTTCTGCTTTCCATATCAACATCCAATACAAGAACATCCATTTTTTCACCTACTTTGGTGAATTCAGCAGGATGTGCAAATCTTTTAGTCCATGAAAGGTCAGAAATATGCACCATTCCGCCAATACCTTCTTCTAATTCGATAAAGACGCCATAAGGAGTAAGATTTTTCACTTCACCCGTATGTTTGGTACCCTGTGCATATTTTTGCTCGATAATTGACCAAGGATCTTCTGTAAGTTGTTTTAAAGAAAGAGACATTTTACGCTCTTCTCTGTCGATAGTTACAACCTTGGCACTGAATGTATCACCTTCCTGGAAGAAATCTCTGGAGTTGATAGGCTGTGAGCTCCAAGAAACCTCGGATACGTGAATCAAACCTTCTACACCAGGAGTGATTTCCAAGAAAGCACCGTAATCTTCAATATTCACGATTTTACCTTCAACAACAGAACCTACCTGAATGTCATCTGCTAAAACATCCCATGGATGTGATGTCAACTGCTTCAAACTTAGAGAAATACGTTTTTTGTCATCATTAAAATCTACCACTACAACATTCAATTTCTGACCATTGTAAAGTACATCAGAAGGATGCTTGATTCTGCCCCAGGAAATATCTGTAATGTAAAGTAAACCATCTACACCACCTAAATCCAAGAATGCTCCAAAATCGGTAATATTTTTAACTGTACCTTCTAGAACCTGACCTTTTTCTAATCTGGAAATGATTTCAGAACGTTGAGCTTCCAAATCAGATTCAATCAAGGCTTTATGTGATACTACGGCATTTTTGATGGACTCATTGATTTTTACTACTTTGAAATCCATTGTTTTGCCAACATATATGTCATAATCGGTAATAGGCTTAATATCAATCTGAGAACCAGGTAAGAAAGTTTCCAAACCGTTTACATCTACAATCAAACCACCTTTTGTCTTGCTCGTTACATGACCTGTAACAACAATACCTTCTTCATAGGCTTTAACGATATTATCCCAGGCTCTAAGTAATTTGGCTTTTCTTCTTGATAAAACCAATCTACCATTTTTGTCTTCCGGATTCTCCACATACACTTCAACTGTATGTCCTACAGCCAAACCGGGAGTGTCGCGGAATTCAGAAAGAGGAACCAAACCATCAGATTTGTAGTTTAAGTCAATCAAAACATCATTTTCCAAAATGGCAACTACCTTTCCGGATACGATTTCGAATTCTTTAATTGAATTTAAGGTTTTGTCATACTCGTTTAACAATTGCTCTGTATCCTGAGCTGAGTATATGTTTTGTCCGGTTTTACCCAAAGACCAGTTGAAATCATCATGTGCTGTTACAACAACTTCGGCAGTTACAACAAGTTCAGCATTTTCAACATTTTCTTGATTTTCATGATTTTCCATCATATTTTTCCCATCCGGGACGGTTTTAAAGGTTAAATAAATTAAAATTCAATCGCTTTCGCCCGTTTTACAGGGAAAAGTGACGCAAAGGTATTGAAAATAAATTAAATTAGGAAAATAAATAAGATAATAATCCAAGAAAATATAAGCATGCAACGCCAAGAATAGCCATAGGATAAATCCAAGGCTCACTTTGGTGTATAAATCCAAGGATGAATCCTATGGATTTAATTTTAGAACTATAAAAGTTATAGCCACCAAGGCAAGTCACTAAGGTTCACAAAGGCAATCACAGCGTTCTTCGCGTACTCCTTTGCGATTCTTTGCGTGAATCCTAATTAGCCATTTTTTCACCAGGATAAATCCTAGGCTCACTTTGGTGTATAAATCCAAGGA
>Ga0169931_10008768_pt1 | contig 14694 bp, 9 predicted proteins | sample Kivu_15m_20L_FD_129675 | JGI IMG/M metagenome (GOLD analysis project Ga0169931, IMG submission 129675) | Freshwater microbial communities from Lake Kivu, Western Province, Rwanda to study Microbial Dark Matter (Phase II) - Kivu_15m_20L... | ecosystem: Environmental > Aquatic > Freshwater > Lake ...
ATCAAATTCGGCAAACGAATCCTGTTGCTCATTATAGATGCGCACATCTCCCACCAATTGCCCCCCTTTGATCGACGGCGTGGCGCCGACCAGCATATTCATCGGCTGGGCAAATTCGACGATCGCTCCTTCCACTGCATCGAGGATGATCGGGCCGCGCGATCCGGATCCGCTGGTTGCTCGTCGATCCTCCCCCGGCTGCCGCAAGATGACGGTCACAGGAAAGACCTTCCAGCGATCAGGTTGATCCTGCCGCCAATCACGAAAGAGCAACGTTCCCCATTCCGCTTCCAAAACTTTTGGATTCTCCCGCTGCCACGAACCCGGCGGAAAAAGAGATTCGAAGTTTGGCCCCCGATCCTCCTCCTCCCCACTTCCGATTTGAGCCACCTTGACCGGCTCCGGCTCGAGCCACGGGACGACCGTCCACGAGTACACAACCGCGGTGGTCATACAGACCAGCAAAGCGAGCAGGTAATCGGTAAGTGGTCGAGAAAGTTTCACAGAAGTTCAGTAGCGGGAACAAGTGCTGGGAGTGGTGCTTTGCGGTGCGGGATCGGTTCAAAAACTGATGAAATCCTCCCACTGGGCTTTGGCCTTCAGTAGCGATTCAATCAGCTCCCGAATCGCACCTCGCCCCCCTTCCATCCGCGTCGTCCAGGTCGCCGCACGGCGGACATCTTCCGCGGCATCGGCGACCGCCACCGGAAGGGCAATGCGGCGCATTACTTCGAGATCGGGGAGGTCATCACCGACATAACATGTTTCTTCGGGATCGATCTGCAGCGCGGTGAGAATCTCCTGAGCGGCGGTCCATTTGTTGGCTGCCCCTTGACGCACGATGCTGATCCCCAGCTCCGCGGCGCGGAGGCGGACAATCTCGCTGGTCCGCGTCGTGATGATCCCAAAGGAATACCCCGCGCGCTGCCACAGCTTAATCCCCAGCCCGTCGCGGACATGAAACGATTTCGTCTCGATCCCACTGTTGTCATAAATAATTCGACCATCGGTCATGACTCCATCGACGTCCGACAGAATCAAACGAATCGACCGCGCTTTTTCTAATGGGACGCTGTGGCGTGGGGTGACCATGAAAAACGGATCCTCGGTGTCAATCGCGTGGGAAAATGGTGAGGCTCAATGGGTCGTACGTGAAATGCTGTGAACAAGTTTGCGCGGGAGGCATGAGAGGATTCAGCGGCCAGGGAAGGGGATCGTCGCCGCGGCTGGTTCTCCGATCGCAACCACGTCGGTAATGTCGAGCAATCCAACCGGACATCCCGCGGTACTCAGGACCGGCAGTTCACTAATTTTCCGCTCGGCAAGCAAATCGATCGCCACCCCGAGCAATGTCCCGCTGGTAATCGTACAAACACGGCGCGTCATCACTTCACGAATCGGTCCATCGAGCGCGTCGTACTGTCGCCGCTCCAGCAATCGCGCCAGATCGCTGTCGGTAAAAAGTCCGCTCAGCCGCCCCGCTTCGTCGACCAGCATCACCGCCCCAGTTCGCCGCCAGAGCGCTCCGCCACTGGTCGCATCCCCGCCGCCGATCGCTGCCGAAGCCGAAGCCGAGGAAAAGACTTCGCGGACACTCCTGGTCTCCGCGGACACTCGGCACTGCTCCAGCGGCCGCATCCACTGGTCGACGGTCGAGAGTTTTCTCCCCAGACTCCCGCCGGGATGGTAGCGTGCAAAGTCGCGCTCCGTGAAACCTCGCAGGCGACTGGCCAGCAAGGCGACCGCATCGCCACTGGCCAGCATCATCGCCGTACTGCTGCTGGGGGCGAGTCCCATCCCACATGCCTCGTCCACTTCGCCGATGGCAATCAAACATTGTGCCCAGCCCCCGATCGGACTCCGTGCACTGGCAGTCGTGGCAATCGTTCCCGCTGCGACCCGCTGGAAACTGGGAAGCAAACGAACCAGTTCTTCACTCCGACCGCTGTAGCTGAAGACCCACACCAAATCGCGCCCCGTGAGTCTCCCCAAATCCCCATGAATCGCTTCGGCCGGATGCAGAAAATGAGCCGGAGAGCCTGTGCTGGCGAGTGTCGCGGCGATCTTCTGTCCAATAATCCCCGCTTTTCCGATCCCCGTCACCATCACCGATCCCTCGCATGCAGCAATCCACTCCGCTGCCTGCACGATTTGGGCAGTCGCCGAATCGACAAGCGAAAGAATCGCCGCCGCCTCCTGACGCAGCACCTCTCGGGCTACCTGCAAACGCTCCAGCCGCGTCATCGGCTCCCCAACCCCCGACGAGGAACCGGTGTTCAAGCGGGGCGCATTTCTCGACATTGGTCACCTCGCATCCTTGCGGGAACAAAAAAAGTCGCCAACTGGCACCTTAGCCGGAATTGGCTCCCGGAGGCAAGCGCAAGGGAGAGGGCTAGCGGTTGGCCCGCTCGGCGGGGCTCGCCCCAAGAAAGGGAGTGCCCCCCGAGAAAAGTCGTTCGCTCGAAGGTGCGAGTTTCAGGGAATTCAGTTAGCATAGGGAGTTTTCTGCCCCAACTTCATCCCCTTCCCCCACCTCTGAGGATGCCCCCCCATGAGCACCCGCCATCCATCTCGCCGCAGTTTCCTCAAGACCTCTTCGACCGGCGTAGCCGCTTCGATGCTCGTGCCCGCATTTGCCTGGAGCCCCAGTGCGTTTGCCAATCAGGAAGCAAACGATCGACCGCGGATTGGCTGCATTGGGGTGGGGAGTATGGGGACTGGCGATGCGCACGACCATGCCCGCTTCGGGGACATCCTCGCCGTCTGCGATGTGGATGCCGGGCGTGCCGAGGGAGCAAAAAATGATCCAAAAATTGGCAAAGGCAAGGCCGATGCGTATGGCGATTATCGGCGGGTCCTCGAGCGGAACGACATCGATGTTGTCAGCGTCGTGACCCCTGATCACTGGCATGTGAAGATCTGTATCGAAGCGCTCCAGGCCGGCAAGCATGTCTTCTGCCAAAAGCCGCTGACCCTGACGCTGGAAGAAAACCAGCTCATTCGCCGAGCTTGCGAAAAGCATCCCGATCGCGTTTTCTTCGTGGGGACTCAGCAGCGGAGCGATAAGGATCGGTTTCTGCGGGCGGTGAACATGGTTCAAAAAGGACTGCTCGGAGATCTGCAGACGATCACTGTTGGCATCAATGGCAGTCCCACCGGTGGTCCTTTTCCTGTCGCCGAAGTCCCTGCGGGGCTTGACTGGGATTTCTGGCTCGGCCAAGCACCACTGGTACCCTATCGCGAAAAGCGATGCCATTATGAATTCCGCTGGTGGTATGAATACTCGGGTGGAAAATTTACCGACTGGGGAGCCCACCATGTCGATATTGCCACCTGGGCGATGAACCATGAGGGTCCGGGAATGGGACCTGTGGAAATCGATGGGAGCGATGCCAAGCATCCGGTCCCCTTTGAAAATGGCTACCCCACGGTCGACGACAGCTACAACACCTCGCACGACTTTAATGTCGTGTGCAAGTTCGAAAATGGAGTGACGATGAACATCACCAGCCGGGGTGATAACGGGGTTCTCTTCGAAGGATCCAAAGGTCGGCTGTTCGTCAATCGGAGCAAGATTACGGGGACACCAATCGAAGAACAGTGGGACAAGGACCAGTTCACCGACGAGGACTTGCAGCGGCTCTACAAAGGCAATCCCTTCGAAGGTCATAAGTCGAATTTCTATCGCTGCATTCGCGACGGAGGTTTGCCTGTCTCGGATGTTTACAGCCATGTGCAGATGATGAATACCTGCCATTTGGCAGCGATTGCCGCACGGCTCGGTCGCACGATTCGGTGGAACCCCAAAACCGAGGAAATCGTCGGGGATGAAATGGCCGACCAGATGTTCTCGCGCGTCCCGCGCGCGGGATTTGAAATGCCGCAGGTGTGAGGCGCGTTCTCCCGTTGAAGATGCAGGAACGTCTGTCGTCCCTCGAAAACCCACCCCAGCTGCAGGTTTGGGTGGATATGGGAGGCACGTTCACCGATTGTTTCCTGATCGATTCTCAGGGACATCGCCTCCGCGAAAAGGTCCTCAGCAGTGGTGTCACCAAGGGATCGATCGCCGCGGGGTCGATGCGGCAGGGAATACTTGATCCTGGTTTGCCCCAACCGAGTCCTGCTTTCTGGCAGGGATTTACCTTTTCGTTGCTCGATTCGGCAGGAAACCTGCTCGAGCAGCGGAGGGTCGTTGCAAGCAGTCCGCAGAAAAAATCTCTGGAGCTCGATGCACCCCTGGCAAGCGTCCCGACCGTGGGGATGCGTTACGAGCTGAGCAGCGAACTCGAGGCCCCGGTGCTTGCCGTTCGCCGGGCCCTGGGACTCGGTCTGCAGCACGCACTCCCTCCGCTCGATGTGCGCCTCGGGACGACGCGCGGCACGAATGCCCTGCTCACCCGCCGCGGGGCTGCCGTTGGTCTTGCCGTGACCCGTGGGTTTGGGGATGTCCTCCGCATCGGTTCCCAGGAACGCCCCGATCTCTTTGCGCTCGATGTCGTCAAGCCGATACCGCTGACCGAGCAAGTCATCGAGATCGACCAGCGGATGGCCGCTGACGGCTCGATCATCCAGGAACTTGATGCCGCTCAAGCCCTTGCCGTGCTCGAGACCCTCCGCAATCAAGGGATCGAATCGCTGGCCATCTGCCTGCTCCATGCGTACAGGAATGATCTCCACGAACGTCAACTTGCGGACCTCGCGCAGCGCCTCGGTTTCCAGCAGATCAGCCGCTCGTCGGATGTGGTCCCCTTGATCAAATTCCTCACGCGCGCGGAGACGACGACCCTCGATGCCTACCTGAATCCAATTCTCGCCTCCTCAATCGACCGGCTCTGGAAACAGTTTGGTGGTCCGGCCCACAGCCACCTCCGCCTGATGACCAGCGGAGGCCAGCTGGTGTCGGGTTCTGCCTTTCGCGGCCGCGACAGTGTTCTCTCGGGACCTGCCGGAGGAGTCGTTTCGCTCGCGGCGCTTGGGGATGGTCTTCGTCGCCATGGTCTGGTTCCCGACGGCGTGATCGGTCTCGATATGGGAGGAACAAGCACCGATGTCAGCCGCTATCAAGGGAGCATCCTGCGGCAGTTTGAATCGCGCAAAGCCGGGGTGCGAATCATGACTCCGATGATGGCGATTCATACGATCGCCGCTGGTGGAGGATCGCTCTGCTGGCAAGCAGGAGGACGGTTGTTCGTCGGGCCGCAGAGCGCTGGAGCGAGCCCCGGTCCCGCTTCGTATGGACGTGGGGGTCCGCTGACGGTCACCGATCTGAATCTCCTCCTCGGGCGTGTTGCTGAAGCTTACTTTCCTTTCCCACTCGATCGACCCGCGGCCGATGAGGCGCTTGCCCACGTCGCTGCGGAACTCGAAAGCGAAGGGGTCGTCTTTCCCTCCATGACCTCCCTGGCCGAAGGTTTTTGGAAAATCGCCGTCGCGCAGATGGCCGAAGCGGTGCGGACGGTGACAACAGCCGAGGGGGCCGATCCTCGTCCCCTGGGCCTCGTTAGTTTTGGAGGGGCCGCTGGTCAGCACGCCTGCGGTGTCGCCGAAGCGCTCGATATGAACACCGTGATCGATCATCCCGAAGCAAGCCTTTTGAGCGCGCTAGGGATGGGCCTTTCACCAATCGGACGTTTTGCGAGCCGCGGGATCTATCGTCCTTTGCACGATGTGGAAGAAAAAGAACTCCGCGAGATCGTCGACCAGCTGATCCTCCAAACCCGCGAGGCTCTCGCTGGCGAACAGGTTCTGCTCGCCGAATCCCTCTTTGGTCCACCCCTTTTTCGCGCAGCGATCGAATTGCGTTATCTCGGCACCGAAGCGACATTGCCGATCCCCCTGGAACCCTTTACATCGATCCCTAGCCGCTTTGCCGACGAACACCAGCGGGCCTATGGCTATCTTCGCGAAGGTCGGGCTGTCGAACTGGTCACCCTCCGTGTCGATGCTGAAATTGCCAGCCGCGAGCGTCTTGAACCCCAAATCCCCAACCTCCTCCGCCCCCTCGGCGCGAACACCACAAGCCCGCTGTTTATCGATGGACACTGGGTCGATGCAGCATCCTACCCCCGCGCGGCACTGGCCCCCGGAGACCAATTCCACGGACCCGCGATTGTCGCCGGGGAGGGGAGCACGCTGGTCGTCCATCCGGGCTGGAGCGGTATCGTCTGCAGCGAAGGAACGGTGATCCTTTCGCGTGCTGCCGATGGCAGTCGTGGCACTTTCAACCATGGAGTGACGACCGAATGTGGTTTTCAAGAACAGGATGCGGTGCAGCTCGAGATCGTCGGAAAACGCCTCGAGGGAATCGCCACACAGATGGGCGAGGTCTTGCGGCGAACCGCGATCAGCGTGAATGTGAAGGAGCGACTCGATTATTCGTGCGCTGTCTTCAATCGCCATGGATGGCTGGTCGCCGGCGCAATGCATGTTCCGGTGCATCTCGGAGCAATGGGGCATACGGTCCGGCATCTGGCCCGAGAGTTCCCCGAAATGTTCGCGGGAGACTGCTATGTTTCCAACGATCCCTACCGAGGTGGGTCGCACCTCCCGGATGTCACGGTCGTCACCCCTGTCTTTGTCGATTCCCCGAAAGGCACACCCGATTTCTTTGTTGCCAACCGCGCACATCATGCGGAGATCGGGGGAATTGCCCCCGGATCGATGCCCCCCGGAGCCCAGTGCCTCGAAGAAGAAGGGGTTTTGATTCGCAATTTTCCTCTCGTTCGCGGTGGGGTCGCGCGCTGGGAGGCGCTCCGCGAGATCCTCGAAGGTGCGCGGTATCCTTCGCGCAATCCCGGAGAAAATCTCGCCGATCTGGCCGCTCAGGTCGCCGCTGGCCAGCGCGGTAGCCATGATCTCATCGCCCTCGCCAAGACCTCCGGCAAGGAATCGCTCGCGCGGTGGATGGAACGGCTTCTGGAGATCGCGGCCGATGCGATCGTTCCGCTCCTGAAAACGCTCGCTGGAAAAACACATCGTTTTACCGATGTGCTGCTCGACGATACTCGCATCGCGGTGGCGCTGGCGGTCGAGGGAGAAAAGCTGAAAATCGATTTCGACGGCACCTCAGGGGTCCATCGCGGCGGCTGGAACGCGACTCCGGCGATCGTCTCCGCCGCGGTGCTCTATGTCCTCAGGTTGCTCTCGAGCCATACCCTGCCGCTGAGCGAAGGGGTGCTGCGACGGGTCGACCTGCGGATTCCAGTCGGCTTGCTCGATCCACCGGCCGATGAAGATCCCGCCCGCTGTCCCGCGGTTGTGGCGGGGAATGTAGAGACCAGCCAGCGCGTCGTCGACACACTCCTCGGGGCCCTCGGAATCGCTGCCGCCAGCCAAGGGACCATGAACAATTTGCTGCTTGGCGATCAAACGTTTGGCTATTACGAAACGATCTGTGGTGGAACCGGGGGGACTGCCACAGCGGCCGGTGCCGATGCGGTCCATAGCCATATGACCAACACGCGGATTACCGATGCAGAGATCCTCGAGACGCGATTGCCCCTGCGGTTATCGGAGTTCGCGATTCGCCGGGGCAGTGGGGGCAGGGGTCGGCATCGCGGGGGCGATGGGGTGATTCGGGAACTCGAATTGCTCCGCCCGCTTACGATCTCGCTGCTCACCAGCCGTCGCGGTCCGCAAGGTCCCTTTGGTTTGGCCGGAGGCGAACCCGGAAAGTGGGGGCTGAACCAGCGGCTGAGAATCGACGGGTCAAAAGAGGTGCTCCCCGCGACAATCACCTACCAGGCCGCCGCTGGGGAGCGATTGCGGATCGAAACTCCGGGTGGGGGTGGATTCGGACCAGAACAAACGCCTCTCGACCAACTCCCCAAGGAAGAACGTTGCCGGTGAGACGCTAGACCCACGGCCGACAGGCGAGGCCGGGGCGAATCAAAATCTACGGTGAACTCTCGGGAGAATCGAGGGTGCGAATCGGTGAAGGGTGACCGCGCCATACCTCTCCCGTAGAAAACTGCTGCCAGCCCCATTTCAACCAGCGTAGGAGCGATGCAGCCAGCCACAGCGCCCAGAGCAGCATCAGAAGGCGATAGAACCAGATCGAGACCGAAACCACCGTGGGGGTCGGCAAAAGATTTTCGCTCCGCGGCTGGAACCACTGCAGCATCGTCCGCGTCGATTGATTCCCAACAATAAACATCTCTGGACTGCCGAGCAGCCCCGCCCCAACAACAAACATCAGAATCCCCAGCGCGACAAAGGTCACGATCACCAGCATCACTTGCTGCAAATTAAAAGCCCATCCCGGGACCTGCATCGTCGGCTGGCGACCACGAACGGCCAGCATGAACAACCACCCCACCACAACCATCGATGCAAAGACGGGAACTTGGGTCAGCCCAATCCCCAGCAGGACCCATTCCCAGTGGCGAAGCGGCGACCAGGGAATGCTCCCTAAACCAATCGCTGCAAAAACAGCAATCGCGAGAATGGCCCAGAATCGCACCGCCGGACCGCGCAGTGGTCCATCGGCCCAGAGGATCCAGCGATTCTCTGGAACCTGGATCCGGGAGGTCACGTTGGCCGAACGAACGGGTAATGAGATCGTCTCCTTCTCGCTCGCAATCCCCAGCTCTTTCGCGACATTCCAAGTCACTTCAATCTCTTGCTTGCCACGCCGTGTGGGGATGATCAATTGACCTCCATCACGCCGGACCGGAATCGATTGGCGTTCCAGTTTCAGCGAAGTGATCTCGGCGGCTGGATCGACCGCAATCGCAAAATCCCCGGCCAAACTGCACTCCAGCTGGATCTTCAGCGTTGTACTTTGCCGACGACTTCCGAGCGCTCGCTGATGTTCGACTTTCTTGACCGTCATGCTCTCCCCGCTGACTGTCTCAGGGCGACTGAGGGAGATCACGACCCCTTCTCCCGGCCAAGGCTGCCAGATCGGAATCAGTTCTTCTTGATCGTCGGAGAAGATTGGGCGGAGCCCTGTGAGAGAGACATTCCAGATCGGGGAACTGACCAGCACCCACCGCTCGACCCAGCGATCGTTGCTCGAGGCTGCGAGCGGTAGCTCCGCCGCTGCGTCGAGCTCGCTGGTCCATGAGAAACTCTCTTCCTGCGCCCCAAGCTGGATCGGAAGAAGTCCGTTCTGGAGCGCCAGGTTCGAAGTCAGCACTCGTTCCCCTGGAATCAAAGGCAATTCGACCGAGATCGCTTTTCCCATCGGGGTCAAACGACGGACGGTCGTCTGCACACGCGAGACAAGACCGATCTCAAGTTCGCGGAGCACCAGCACCAGCGGCTGATAATTTGTCTGCGTATAGGACCCGCCATCGCTGGTCGCCGGTTCCTCGCGGACAAAGAAGACTTGCGGTTCGGGGATCCCCTCGGGACTCACACCCGTGACTTGCCACGACGGAGCATTGATCGAAACGTATTTGGGTTTCAGCAGAAAAGTCCAAACCCAGTCCGATTCGCTCGCCAAATATCCTTCGACCACGACCTTATGGGTTCCGGCTGGGACCAGAACCCAAAGATAGTCATTGCGGCGAACAACCGAGACTTCCTCCTTGTCGTCAAGCGTCACACGAATCGGCGACCATTCCGGGAGCTTGCCAGGAAGCGGGATGACACACTCGGCTGCCGCATGAACCTCGACAAGCTGCGACAAGCGATTCCCCTGGAGGGAAAGTTCGACGGAGGGAATTTCAGCCGCCCCAGGGAAGGCATCGGAGGGCTTGAGCAATCGCGTCCGCAGGGTCTCGAGCAGTTCCCCCTCGGGAATCTGCGCTGGTGCGGCCGGAGCGCTCAAGACGATCATCCCGGCAAGGACCACAGCGGGAGCCCGCTTCCGCCACGGAAAGATCCCTGATGCGACGGAGTTCCGCGCCAGGATCGCCGTCAACAGCCCCAGCAGGAGCACGCGGACAATCGTCAGCAGGCGATGCTGGTCGAGCGAAATCAGAATTGGGCGAATCGCGTGGTCGGAATTCACCGGACCGTTCCAGCGACAAACGACATTGTTCCAGTCCCAAATCGGCTCGGCAGGTCCCGTCTGAATTTTCGCGCGCGGATCTTGAAGGAGATTACTGGCATCGAACCGCTGCCGCGCCTGTTGCTCGGCGACCTGCCCCTTCATCGGCGGCACCCGTCTTCCATCTTCCAAAGAGTTCATCGCGGAACTGGGCGCAAGGATCGCAAAGTCCGATTCCATCGCCGCTGCGTCAACAGTCGATTTCGCCGCCGCACGGGACGTCAACAATAACGACCGCGCACCAAAGGTGAAACCAGCACGCTCCAGCTGAGGATAGATCGCGCTTTGGATTTGAAATGCAATAAAGGGAATCAGGATCAGTAGCAGCAGTCCCAGCGCCGCATATTTCCACACGGAGATCCATTTTCGCGCGCTCCCATGGCCAACCACCTGCAGGAGGCCGATGGGCATGAGGAGAAAGAGCCATGTGAAACGGGGGGCGGCAGGTTCGTGGTAGGAGAGCGTCAGCGCAACAATCGCCACCAAGGCTGCCAGCCATCCAAACAGTCGGAGCACCGCCAGCGAAAATATGAGCACCAGGAACAGATCGAGCAACGACCAGGCCGTCAGCCAGTCGCCAATCACCTCGTCCGCACCAAAGACTGCAAACATTCGCCAGCCCGGAGGAAGCGTGAAGGTCAGACCGAGCCCCTCGGCATCGCTTTGCCAGCCCGTCGCTAGCAGCTCCGTCTTCCGTTCGATCCGCCCGATCGCTTCAACATTGACGTTCCGGTTGCGAATTTCGATCCCTGGGACACCACTCTGTGGATTGGCCGTAATCAATTGCCCTTCCCCTGCGATGCGGACCGCCCCCAGATCATGCCCCGGTGAAACATCGAGCCGCCACAGCTGCTGCATCTTCCCCTGCAATCGATCGCGATAGGTAAAGGCCTGACCATCTTCATCGAGCCACAATCGGCGATCGACGCTCAGCCCCGGCGGACGTCGGTCCCCCATCCCACGCATTTTCTCGACCAGCTGGAAAGGGTTTTGCGTCTCCCACTGGTAAACCGGCAGACCGCGCCAGCGCTCCGGAAAAGTTGTCTGGGCAACATCGACGGTCGGCAATCCTTCGATCTGCGAAATGCGAAACTCAGGTCGGATCCGCAGACCGACCAGCTCCGTTGCCGCCGCACGCTGCGCCTGTGCCGCAAAACGAATCTCCCCTCCAACGCGCGTCGCTGGATCGGTGGTCTGAAATGCACTCACCTGAATCGACCATTTTCCCGGCCGGACCTGCGCTCGCATCACCCCCTGTTCATCGAGAGCCACCGGGATCGGGCTTTCGACACTGGCGATCCTCCAGCCCTCGGGAATCACCCAGCCGATCTCCTCCTCCCGGCTCTTCCCTGAGACCGTAAGTTCGATTTCGGTCTGCAACCAAATCGGAATCCCATCTTCGACAACGCGATAAATGCGAAGGCTGGTCTGATCATCTTCCGTGGACTCACTCTGCTGCTTTCGCTGCAGCCATACATCCCCATTGGCATCCCGATCCGGAAGAGAAACTTCGTTCCCCGCGATCCGCAGCGTGAGCATCCCAATTTCGACCGGTACCGGAATCCGCTGAGGGACTTCTTTCCAGCGAAAGGCACCCGACAGCCGGTAACTTCCCGCGTCCAGTTTGACGGCGGGTCGTCCCCCTTTTTCAATCACCGCAATCGCCGCTTCCCCGGCCTGCGCATTGATGGGCCAAAGGGAACTGTCCCCCGGCAACGGAACAAAGCTCTCCTGATAGACGCGAACCTGCATCGTCCAGGTGGCCCCTTGGGCGTCGGTCGAAAGCTCCAGCCGCGATGGCCAAATGCTGACCGCTTCATCGTGATTACTGTACAGTCGCGGCGAATCGAGGTGCGGAATCCCCCACGTGACCCACTCCTTCCACGGCTCGAGGATTTCCGGTATCCACGCCTCTTGATCCCCCCCTACAGCCGCGGTTGGCAGGCGATCTCGCTCCTCGCCCCCAACCTGCGCGACTGCTATCGGGTTTGCCGCAAACCCCACCAGCCAGACCGCAGCGAGCAGACCCCCGAGGAACCTCGCTGCTCTAGAAACAGATCGCATCACGACACCCCAGCAAGAGAGTTTGAACATCGCCCCGATTGGGAATTCTTCAAGGTTGCAAGACCGCAGTCTGAATGTGAACTGCTGAATTATAGCTCGCTGGCCGCCACAGCGTCGTCCCTGCGAAAAAGGTGTCAGGAACGTGTCAGGAACACCTTTTACTTTGCCGAGGCACACATTACCAACCGAGGCAAAGCTCAAGCGATGTACATCAGCCCTATGCGGGATGCCATTGACGCAGGTCTTCGACCGACCAATCACACGGATTTCGTCGTTGCGCCACTTGATCAAATGACGATGCTCTGGTCATCCGTAAATCGCATTTCTCGCGCAGGTGCCCAGATCGGATCCGACCAGCGAGTCACACCCTATGAAGGGTTGAAATGTATGACCCAATGGGCTGCGGAACAGTACGACGAACAAGCAATGAAGGGCACGCTGGAGGTTGGCAAACTGGCGGACCTGGTGATTCTTGAGAGGGATCCCCTCAAAGTCGCTCCGATGGATATCAAGGACATCAATCTTCCAACGGCTTCGTCAAAATACGCAGGAATGTCGTATCGATGGCGTGCGCACGTTTGCGACATGGCGGAAGTGAATCAAGCTACTGGTAAAGTTTGGACACTCGTGTCGCTTGAAAGCAACTCAGTCCACCAGGACAATCCACCCACGATGAAATTTGAAGGAGGCAGGTTGTCGATTTTCGGTGGCGTGAATCGACTCTCAGGGACCTACGCATTGATCGACAATCAAAGTGTCACTTTGGGAGAATTGGTCAGTACCCAAATGGCTGGACCACCCGAGCGGATGGAGTTGGAAAGAAGTTTCTCCCAAATAATGGCCACAGTCGACGGCTTCCATGTCGACGGCAGACAACTCGACTTGTTAAGTGGCGGCAGAGTCGTCGCCACGTTTCAGTCACAGGATTAACTTCCAAGGATTAACTTTCGCGAACCGGATCAAATGAGTCCGCCTGTCCTGACCCATTTGTTGCTTTCACCGATCATTGCGCACCCGTGCTGGAGTCGCGTTTGAGAAAGCCAACGACGAGCAATACCCAAGCGACAATCAATCCAACTCCGGCAGCGAAGTGCGTCATCGTAACGGCGAGCTCCTGCCATGATTTGCCACCGCTTGCCCCCGCCTCGCCTGCCGCAAGAGGGAGCGTCTGCGCCGCGCCCCACCATGAATTTGCAACCTCGGACATCGCCATGGCCCAGGTCAACCAGGCCGCTGCCACAATCACCCAAACGGACTTGAGCCCAACACGATGGGGTACCGCAAGCAGGGCCGTGCCGAGAACCATAAATAACATCCCGTTTGTGACCAATTGAATATGGGCACCGAGCGCTAGTCGCGGGTGTGGGGTGCCGGGTACTGCAAATCCCCATACCAATCCAACAAGCACGAGAATCATACCGTGCATCAAAATCTGCCGACTCTGAGCTTGAACGGTCATCGGTATCACTCCGCTTTGTGCCTGTGCATTTTTTTGGTTGGTTTGGCGATTCACCTCGGATCGCCCGCTGCCCTCGCCGTGTTATGACCCGATTTCGGCACTCCCTGATTGGCTCGTCCGCATCCAAGCAATCGCGAATCCGACAACTGCTGCGCACAGTACAAGATTCAGCCAGTTCGTTTCCATAACCCAGCTCGCGCCAGTCGGTGTCGTTGTCTCTACGATCCGAATCAGCCAAAAGTCACCAAGACCCAAAGAACGCCTCTCAATCGGTGCTCCGGGTCGAGGACCAAGCAATCCAAGAACAGGAAACATGATCACCAGCACAAGTCCTGCCCAAAGCATTGCCTGGAGCGGCAAAAATTTTCTCTTTAAGAACATGTGGTTCTCCAGAGTTGAGTAACGAATGACCAGCCTCACGTCACTGCATCACCGATGCCTCCGGAGATACGCTCTCCACTGGCGACCCGCGCGGTCGGCGGCATCGTGTGCTTCGGATTGCTCTGGCACATTGTATCGAGATCGAGATCGACGGTCATCTGGAGAGAGACTCGATTGCCGTTACGATTTGATGAGCCGCAACAACGGCCGGTGCCCCTCGGGGCGATTTTGATGCCTCGAATACCTGAGCAACATAGAGCCTATCCGAAAAGGGGTCTGACCCTCTCGTACGATGTGGTAGCCTGCATCGACGATCCGCATCGCTTCACCACCGGACGCTAGGTCTCAGCCTATTTCGGACTCGTACCAAGGCAGTATCAATCCGGCGAAACCGACCGGAACGGACGGATCACCAAGCGTGGCAACCCACTGGCAAGAACGATACTTGTCGAGTGTGCTTGGGCATCACCCCTAACCCCTTACCACTTCCTCGGAGGATGCGCTGCCGAACACGATGACTTGCGACAAGGACAAGACCAACCCAACCGCGCCAAGCACCGATACCGAATGACTCTGACGTTTCGCATGGACCGATCGCGAGAGCGATCAATGAAACATCAGACGCGTCGCCCTAATGAATGTGCCAGCCGAGAGGAAGGTGGCTTGCAGCTCATCGAAGCACCATGCGAGCCACAGCCAAACGCGGATTCCAACATCGCTCAAGATGTTTGAACCGTGCATGGATAACTGAGGGGATGCAACCTGCCACGCAGGACCAAAAGAGTGAAATGCA
>Ga0169931_10008769_pt1 | contig 14692 bp, 12 predicted proteins | sample Kivu_15m_20L_FD_129675 | JGI IMG/M metagenome (GOLD analysis project Ga0169931, IMG submission 129675) | Freshwater microbial communities from Lake Kivu, Western Province, Rwanda to study Microbial Dark Matter (Phase II) - Kivu_15m_20L... | ecosystem: Environmental > Aquatic > Freshwater > Lake...
AGGTCGATGATTTGATACACCCCTTCAGCATTTGTTCTTGCACCAACATTTAAACTGTTGATATAAATGCTTGCGCCTACAATTTGCGCATCGCCCGATTTTACTGCACCCCTGATGCTTGCTGCACTCGCAATTTGTGTTAGCAAAACAAGGAACAACGACAAGTAAGTTTTGTGGATGAGAGATAATTTGGTTTGCATATTTGGGATTAAATTAACACTGCAAAAGTATAAAGTTAGTTGAGCCTAATAAATTATTTTTTATGAATTTAACAATATTTTCTCAGTAAGAATTATTTTTGCTGCATGAATTCGCTCAATGAAGAGAACTATCTCAAGGCACTTTTGAACCATTCTAACCAACAAGGGGAGGTGAATGTAAAGGATTTGTCGAAACATTTGGGCATCAAAATGCCTTCGGTTACGAGCATGATGAAGAAGATGGCCGAGAAAAAATTGGTTCATTATGAAAGCTATAAACCCTTGCGTTTAACTGATAAGGGGATTAAAGAAGCCGCATTAATTATCCGTAAACACCGGCTCACAGAAATGTTTTTGGTCGAAAAAATGGGCTTTCGATGGGACGAGGTTCATGATATTGCTGAGCAAATTGAGCATGTAAAGGCGCCTGAATTTTTCGCCAAAATGGACGAACTGTTGGGTTTCCCGAAGTTTGATCCACATGGTTCGCCAATTCCCGATAAAAATGGGAAAATGGTTTGGGCCACTTGGGTGAAATTGAGTGAATGTGCGGCTGGCGATGAGGTAAAAGTGGTTGCAGTTACCAAGTCTTCCGAGGAATTTCTCAAATTTCTGAACGGCCGCGAAATAGCCCTCGGACTTCATGTAAAAATTCAATCCATCGAATCCTTTGATAAAAGCATGGTGGTCAGCTATGAAAATCACAATGCTGAAACATTGAGTGCGATGGTTTGTGAACGGTTGTTGGTGAGTGTGGAGGGAAAGTAGGATTTTTTTGGAATGCTGATGACGCTGATGCAAGCAACGCACCTGTCTGCCGAGGCAGGTAGGATTGGCGCTGATTTTGTATCCGCCAAAATCCACTAAATCAGCGTCATCAGCGTTCTATTCTACCCCTGCCTAAAAATCACTTTCTCCTCAACTTCCAATTTCGCCTTTTCCCCAAAAACCAAAGCGCGATTATCGTCTATATGTCCAGCTGGGAAATTCATGCAGACGGGGAAACTTCTGTACCACGTTTTCTCTTTGATGATTTCTTCCAATGTGAAACCGAGTGGGGGATTGCTGTCCGAAATGTTGGTCATCCCGCCGACGATGAGCCCTGAAATTTTGTCAAAAACGCCAGCCAATTCTAAAGTGTAGAGCATGCGGTCGATGGCGTAAAGATATTCCCCGATGTCTTCGATGAACAAAATAGCATCTCTAAATTCGGGTTGTTTGGGGGTTCCCATCAAGGCATGAAGTACAGCTAAATTTCCACCAACCAAAGTTCCTTCTGCTTGTCCTGGTTTGAAATAGCCATTGGTCGCGTGATATTCGTAAATGCGAGGTTTTCCTGAAAGGGCATCTACCAAAGAATTCAAAGATTCTGATGTGTTTTCTTTGAAATTCAAGGGCATCGTAGCATGGATACTTGGCAAATTACAGGCCTGAATGTGGTTGTGAAAAAAAGTGATATCCGAAAAACCCACCAACCATTTGGGTTCGCGAAGAAAACCCGCCCAGTTCAATTTTTCTAAAATGCGCACCGATCCATAACCACCTCTTGCACAGATAATTGCCTTGCATTCTGGGTCGTCCAAAGCTTCTTGCATATCGGACATTCGCTGGGCATCTGTACCTGAAAGATAATTCCAGCGACCCAAAGTGTGCGCGCCAACGAGAACCCGAAATCCGTTTTTCTCTAAGAATTCTTGGGCAAATTCCACATATTCTGCTTCGATGGCCTTGGCGGGTGATACGAAACGAATGAGGTCTCCTTCTTTCAAAAATGTGATACTTGGATTCAAAAGTTTGATTCGAATTTTACTTTAGAAACAAAAAATACCGTTCTTTTCTTTTTCGGACCATCCTCTTTGTTTTTGATTCGTGAGATTCCATAGGCCAGATAATAATTGTCGTACCAAGAAACGATATCCGAGTTAGAAAGTTTTGTTTTGTCGCCATCAAGGCTTGTTGGTATTTTATCGGAACTTGCTTGGTTTTTTACTTCGCCTTCTTCATCGAAGGATTTGTAAAGGATTCTATCCCCATCAGAAAACATCATTTTAAATTCTTGATTATTAAATTTCGGGGTAATAAAACGTTTTACGCGAAAAGGCTTTTGCCATGGATACATGGTAAACGAACGATCCCATGCAAATTGTCCATCAATTCCAAACTTTACCAAGGTAGCGTGTGTATATTGATATCCGTCAAAAACGCGGTGTGTTGTTGTTCTTCCATTGGCATCGGTTGTTGTGTAAGTAGTGTAGGTTGGATGGTAATGCTCGCTAAGAGAATAATACCCATTCTCTGTTACCACCAAGCCATGAAAAATACCCCAAGAGGTGAATTTCATTTCCTTACCGCGCTCCGCTTTTCTCTTTTTCTTCCTTTCTATTTTATCTTGGGTGCGTTCTGGTAAATGCTTGAGAAACTCTTCCATATTTCCGTATGATTTATCCACATATGTCAATACTTCACCATCTTTGATTAGGGCAAAAAATAGTCCTTCTCCCAAGGTATTTCCTACAGATGCTTTGTTTCTTGTGTTGTAGCTGCCTGAAATGGCATATGAATTTTCACCGATCCTAGCTGCGTTCAGGTCTAAAATATTTTTGGCGTCTTTGTGATAAAAACTAATCACATCGTATTTGTCATCCAAACAATTGTAGTTTACCAAGTAGTCTTGAAGGTAGTTGGGGTTAGTCGTTCTTTGTTTGCTTAAAGCCTTGATTTCGTATGAAATGACGATGTTTTCTTGATCATTGGTGACCGATAAAGTATTCAGTCTAATTTGTGAAGCTTTAAAATCTTTTATTTTTATTTCTTTTTTAGAATATTTGCCATCGTCGAGCTTGATGCTTATCAATTGGATAGTTTTCGATGAATTAAAGAGCAAAATGGCGTAATTTTCAGTACAAACACCATGCATTGTTCGCATACCTTTTGGTCCTTTCAAATTAAGTTTTTGAGTAGAAGCTCCATCGCTATTGATAATTACAACCTGAAGATTACCATTCATTTCATAAACACATTCAACAATTTTGTTTTTGTTACTCAATAGTTGATGTTCACTGCTTTTCTTAATGGATAACAGTTCGTTGATCTCCTTATTTAAGTTCAATTCATTGTCGTAAAGACTGTATCGAACATCTAAGCCCTTGATAGATTTTTTACCTTCGGCCCGGATAAGAAAACCATTTGCACCCAAATCATAAAGTTCGTGGTTTTTGAAATCGTCTTCTTTCAGGTCAATTTCCAGCCTTTTTTCAAAGCTTACCTGAGCAAAGCTCACAATAGACAACATTGAGAGAACTGTGATATAGATGAGTTTTTTCATATACAATCGTTTTAATCGGCTAATCTAAACATTTTATTTTTTCAATTTGATTTCAATTTAAGTCGGTTTTTCCTCCTCCCCACCAACCAAACACTAAAGGCAATCACACCAGCGCAAACAACTTTCACCCAAGTGATATCTTGTACATAATCTTTGCCCAAAAACGAAAGCAATAACCAAGCGAAAAACGCCGCAAAAACTGGCTGAGAATAGATGTAAGTACTTGAAACCGTTGGACTCACATATTTCAAGGCGAATATATTGAAAAGATAAGTTAAAAAGGTCACACCGAAAATGACAAAGCCGATTTCCGCGTAGATTTTGGTGGGAATACCAGACCATTCAATGAGTTGCATTTCTGACCAAACGGGTGGCCACGAAGAAATGAAAATCAAACCAAATGTGAAGACCATGGTAATCACCGTGATGGGTTTGTATTTCTGCATCAGGGGTTTGGCCATTACGAGGTAGAGGGCATAAGTTGCAGAATTGATTAAAACAAAGACATCACCGCGCATTGAACTCGCCCCGAATTGCGCTTCTGAGCCAGATGTAATCATGAAAACGGCAGCTGCGGCACCCAGAAAAACTCCGAAAATGCGCAGAAATGCCAGTCGTTCTTTTAATAAAATCGCAGCTATAATAGTCGCCAATATGGGATTGGAGGTCATGATAATTGCTGCATTAATCGGCGAAGTCAAATGTAAGCCATTAAAAAAGAAGAGTTGGTTTAAGGTCACGCCAAACACTGCACACAAAGCCATGTATAATAAATCGCGCCAAGCCACACGTTCTCTGTAAAACAAATACACAGCCCAGAAAAGTACCGTGGCTCCCGAAACCCGAATCCAAATCAACGCATTCGGAAGAATATATTCCGGCATGATGTCTTTGGCCACAACGTAGTTGAGTCCGTAAATCAAATTTACAGCAATTAGGGCGATATGTGCTTTGAGGAAGTTGGTCATGGTTTGGCGACTTATTTATTTCTGATGATAATTGAACCTATCGAGTGCGCGAGGTACGAGCGTGTATCGAGATAGGCTTCTGGCGGCTAGCAGCTAGTGGCTAGTAGCCAGCAGCCTTTTCACCTCCTCATCAGTTTTCTTATCATTTCCCACAAAAATTTGATCCTCATAAACCAAAACTGGGCGTTTTAAGAAGGTGTAGTCGGTTGGCAAAAGTTTCCCGTAATCTTCATCGGATTTGATGGTGTCCTTGAGTCCTTGTGCGACAAAATTTTGAGAGCGTTTGGAAAAAAGAGCTTCGTACGAACCTGTCAAACGGTGCATTTCAGCAAGATCAGCAGCGGTGTAGATGTTTGTTTTGATGTCAACTAATTCAAGGTCGGTGGGCAAATTCCAACCTGACATCAGTCTTTTGCAGGTGGAGCAAGTGGAGAGATAGAAGAGTTTTTTCATGATTTCTGATTAAAAAAAATCCCTCAAATCAAAAATATCGATTTGAGGGATTTGAAGAAGTATTTGAAGCTATTTAATGTCTGGCATCTCTCGCGTAAAAGCTGGAATCCCAGTAACATCCATCCCCGTAATCAACAAATGGATATCATGCGTACCTTCATAAGTAATCACCGATTCCAAGTTGGCCATGTGGCGCATCATTGAATATTCTGAAGTGATACCCATAGCACCGTGAATTTGACGTGCTTCGCGAGCAATGTTTAAGGCAATTTCTACGTTGTTGCGCTTCGCCATTGAAATTTGAGCCGATGTAGCGCGACCTTCGTTTCTCAACTGACCCAAACGCAAAGTCAGCAATTGTGCTTTTGTGATTTCAGTAATCATTTCAGCCAATTTTTTCTGAATCAACTGGAAACCACCGATTGGAACGTTGAATTGTGTTCTTTCTTTTGAATAGCGCAAAGCTTGGTCGTAGCAATCCATGGCAGCACCCAAAGCACCCCAAGCGATACCATAGCGCGCTGAATCCAAACAGCTCAAAGGAGCGCCTAGTCCAGTGCGACCGGGTAGAATATTGGCTTTTGGCACTTTTACATTTTCAAAAATCAATTCGCCAGTTGCCGAAGCGCGAAGTGACAATTTTCCGTGCATTTCTGGAGTTGAGAAACCTTCCATGCCGCGTTCAACCACCAATCCGTGGATACGACCGCTTTCATCTTTAGCCCAAACTACGGCAATTTGCGAAAATGGAGCATTGGAAATCCACATTTTAGCACCATTCAAAATAACGTGGTCACCCGCATCTTTGAAATTCGTAATCATGCCACCCGGATTTGAACCATGGTCAGGCTCAGTCAATCCAAAGCAACCAATCATTTCACCCGAAGCCAATTTTGGAAGATATTTCATCTTTTGTTCCTCGTTGCCGTATTTCCAGATGGGATACATCACCAATGAACTTTGCACAGATGCCGTTGAACGCAAACCAGAATCGCAACGTTCCAACTCTTGCATAATCAAGCCATAAGAGATTTGATCCAATCCTGGTCCGCCATATTCTTCTGGAATATAAGGCCCAAAAGCACCAATTTCGCCCAAGCCTTTCAATATGTGCATTGGGAAAGTTGCTTTTTCATAGTGCTCATCAATAATCGGCGACATTTCTTTTTTCACCCAAGCGCGGGCTGCATAACGCACCAATTTTTGTTCTTCTGTAAGCATTTCATCCATCAAATAGTAGTCTGGATGTACGTATAAATCAGTCTTCATGAAATAATTTTTTGCAAAGGTAAAAATCTAATAGAACTCGACACATAAACAGTATTATTTGCCTTTTTGTTTTGCACATTCATGAGCACACGAAATAACATTATTTTTGCGCCATGAAGCATCACTTCCATCATCTTCTACAAGCGCAGCCCTTTGAGACTTTGCCGCGAACAGACCGCATGGATGCATTGGCTTTATCGCTTCTTGTAAGTGGACTAGTTTTATTGATGCTTTTACAATTTCGCAACCCGAGTGCTATCCCTTCAATGCTGACACGTTCATTTAGAGAAACAAACAAAAAACTCTATTTCGCCTCTGCAGCTATTGACTCCATTGACAAATTGCTGTTTTTTGGCATCTATCTCACGGGCGGAGCATTGTGTTTACATTACATGTTGAGCGGATTCAATTTGCAATCGCTTTATAGACCTGTAATTTATTTTTTACCTTTTATCTTATTGGCTTTTTTGGTACTGCCGCTGCGAATTACAGCCCTAGTTTCAGGCCAAAATAAAGCTGTTTCCAAAATACTCAAGCGCCAACTGCCTGTACTATTTTTAATTGGTGTTGTTTTCATCCCTTTTGGTTTGTTGTTTTATATCAATATTGACTTCGGTCAATCATTGAATTTTATGGTTTTGGGCATCGTAGTAATATTGTTTGTCTGGATTCACATTCGTGTTGGTCAAGACTTAATTCTGGAGCAAATTCCTATGTATTACATTTTTATGTATTTTTGCACCCTCGAAATATTGCCCATATTTACAATTTGGGTTTGGATTTCAAGGCTTTAAACCAAAAATTGTTGAACAGTTAATACCCGAATAAATTGAACATCAAGACGATTCTGGTTTCACAACCAAAACCTGAAGGAGATAAATCTCCATACTTTGATTTGGCGGAAAAGTATAAACTGAAAATTGACTTCAGACCTTTTATTCAAGTAGAAGGATTGAATGCTCAGGAATTTCGCTTGCAGCGTCTCCAGTTATCCGATTTTTCAGCAGTAATTTTTACCAGTAAAACAGCTGTTGACCATTATTTCAGAATGGCCGATGAAACGCGCTTCACGGTGCCTGACACCATGAAATATTTCTGTGTTTCCGAGGCAATCGCTTACTATTTGCAGAAATATGTGCAATATAGAAAACGCAAAATTTTCTTTGGTAAACAAACGGTTCAAGATTTAGCGGATTTGTTTAAAAAACACAAAGGTGAAAGGTATTTATTGCCTTCTTCTGATATTCTTCGTGAACAAATTCCAGTCGATTTAGAAAAGATGAAAGTGCCCTTTACGCGTGCAAATATGTACCGCACTGTGGCTGCTGATTTATCTGATTTGGATGACGTGAAATATGATATGCTGGTGTTTTTTAGCCCGTCTGGAATTGAATCTCTTATGAAGAATTTTCCTGGATTTAAGCAAAATGATACGCGCATCGCTGCCTTTGGCGCCACTACGGCCAAGGCTGTTGTCGACAATAATCTACGTTTGGATGTACACGCGCCTCAGCCCGAAACGCCTTCCATGACCGCGGCCATCGAGAAGTTTATACTCGATTCAAAAAAGAAGAAATAAGCAAACATTATCGCTTTAGAAGCGTTTCTCATTTATGAAAAAAACTGCTGTTGTTTTGGTTCAATTGGGCACGCCGGATAGCCCGAAAGTATCTGATGTCCGTCGTTATTTAAGTGAGTTTTTGAACGACCCACGCGTAATTGATATTCCATGGTTGCTCAGAAAAATGTTGGTGAATCTGATTATTGTGCCTTTTCGCGCACCAAAATCGGCCAAGATTTATAAAGAACTTTGGGACATGAGTAAGGGTATCTCGCCTTTAATGACCCATACCCAAAATTTGCAAAAAAAAATGGAGCAGCGTTTCTCAAATGATAATGTTGAGTTTTTTATGGGGATGCGCTATCAAAACCCATCGCTTCAATCGGTTTTGGATGAAATAAAATTGAAGAATTTCGACCAAATCATTTTTTTACCGCTTTTTCCTCAATATGCCAGTGCATCTTCAGGTTCTGCAATGGAGAAATGCATGGATATCGTGAAAAAGTGGTGGGTGATTCCAGAAATTAAAATCATCAGCCAGTTTTACGACAACGAGGGCTACATCGAAACGCAAGCATTGATGGCGCGACAGTTGGGCATTGAGAATTACGACCATATTTTGTTTTCCTATCACGGACTTCCTGAGCGTCAGGCAGATAAGGTATATCATGAGCCTACGGATTTGTGTGGAAATGAACCCTGCGAAACGGAAATCAATGACAGAAATAAATTTTGCTACAAAGCCACGTGCTATGCCACAACGCGACTTATTGCTGAAAAATTGGGTTTGAATGAATCGCAATACACCGTTTGTTTTCAATCGCGTTTAGACAAAAAATGGCTGCGACCTTTTTCGGATGAGATTGTTGAAGAGCGTGCCAAAATGGGTGATAAAAAACTATTGGTGTTTAGCCCAGCTTTTGTTGCCGATTGTTTAGAAACTCTCATCGAAATTGGTGGCGAGTACCAAGAAATCTTCGAAGAACACGGTGGCGAAAAAGTGCAATTGGTTCCGTCCTGCAACGACCACGAGCTTTTTGTGGCGGGCATGGAGCAAGAGATTCGAGCTAGATTATAGTTTAATCTCATTCTTTTATTTGTGTTTTTTGTCTTTTCCCTTGGGAATCTTATCTTTGCGCAAAATTTTTTAAGAACATCATGGCAACTACAGCAGACATCAGAAACGGCTTGTGTATCAGACACAATGATAAATTGTTTCAAATTATAGAATTTCAACACGTGAAGCCGGGTAAAGGTCCTGCTTTTGTGAGAACAAAAATGCGTCAGATTGAATCGGGTAAGGTTTTAGACAATACGTTTTCCGCTGGACACAAAATTGATGTTGTTCGCATTGAAAGACGTGAGTATCAGTATTTGTATCAAGAGGGTGATAAATTCATTTTCATGAACAATGAAAACTATGAGCAAGTTGAAATACCTGCTAAAATGGTAGAGAAACCCTTGTTTTTGAAGGAAGGCATGATTTGCGAAATTACTTTCCATGCTGAAGAAGAAATGCCATTGGTAGTTGATTTGCCAAATACAATTGAAGCCGAGATTACCTACACAGAGCCAGGTATCAAAGGCGATACAGCTACCAATACAATGAAGCCTGCAACAATTGATACAGGCGCTGAAATTCGCGTTCCATTGTTTATTGGTACGGGTGAAAAGATCAAAGTTGATACGCGCACAGGTATGTACGTAGAGCGTGTGAAATAATAATTTGGGATTTAAAATATAAAGGTTCGCAGCGTCTGTTGCGAACCTTTTTTGATTAAAAGCGATTATTTTCATTGGAAACACGACGCGATATTTCGTATTCGACGATTAGCCAACAGCCTCCCGATACCGATAACTATCGGTATCGGGAGCCAACAGCCAGACCCCTTCCTAAAACCTAAACGTCACCCCGCCCATCACTTGGAAGCGATAAACAGGTGAATTCATCCAACGCAAATATTGCTGTGCGGCTAAATTGTTGAATTGAATAAAGGCAGAAATGCGCGGATTGTAACGGTATTCAAAGGATAAATTTACATCGGCCAATAAGCCCATGTCGCTGTGGTAGGCCAAATTGTTGAAGCCAATGCCATCGCCAGGACCAAACTCTTGCATGCGTCGACCGCCGAGCAAACTGAGGTCGAGTTTGGTGATGAATTTGTCGTATAAGTTGTAGTGACCGCGGAATGTAACCACATAGTTGGGTAAATTCCAAGCATATGGGAAAATATCGGTTTGATAGCTAAACAATTGACCAACAGCATCAAATTTGAATTTTTCACTGATTTGGAATGTTAAAACCAGTTCGAGGCGCGAGATATTCATATCGTCGTAAACGGCTTTGAATTGGTTCAAACGGGGCAGTGTTGTATCAATCACAAACAACATTTTGTCCACAAAGCGACCGTAGGAAAAATTGGCGTCGAAGGACACATGTTCTGTAATCGAACCGCGCAATCCGCCTTGGAAATTAAGCGCGTTTCTTTCGTTGCGCAGTTCTAAATCGGAACGCACAAAGTTGTTCATTTGGCTTGCTGAGCGGAATGTGTTTTGTTGAACACCGAAGCCATTGAGCGACACATAGGGTAACAAGTGATTATTGAATAAGGCATATTGTACCAAGGCTTGAGGCGAAATCAATACTTGTGTTTGGTCGATGGCATCAAAAACCAAATTGAAGCCTACTTTGGCCAAAAGTTTATCGCCCATACTGATGTGCGTGATGTGAGGATTGAAGTTGATCATCACATTGCCTTGCTCAAAACCGGTTATTCCCGGACTCAGAATCACGTCGCGTTGTCCAAATTTATAGTTGTTGTAGCGAATATTGAAATCCAATCCGTAGCGTTCTTGACCCAATTTGTAACGGAAAGAGGAATAGATGCCTACAAAACTTTCTCTAGCGCGCCAATCTTTTTCTAATCCTGGACGTGGTTTGTCGCGGTAGTTGTTGTATTCCAGACCGACTTTCCAACCCAAGTGTGCACTGTCGCGCATGTGGCTGGCGAATTCTGCATAAACCCCATAATTTTGGAAACGTTGGCGAATACTGTCTTGGGTAATCAAAGTATCTCTTGTGCCGAAAAGATTCAAGCCGTGATTCAAGTAATTGAAACGACCTGTTGCCGTGTAGGTTTTTTTGATGATTTTGCCATATAAATCCACTTGAGTTCTGTCGAATCTTGGCGGCGCGAAGTCTCGTATTTTGCCTGCCCAAGCACTGTGATGTTTGGCTTCCACGCCCCAGTGGTATTGTTTGGATCGTGTTTCATTATAATACACCTCACCCAAGGGCATCAGGTAATTGCCGATACCCAACACCGCATATCCAGGATAAAGCTTGTTCAAAGCTGATGAAACTTTAATATTGGATGCTTGAATTGGAGCCGTTTCGATGTTCACTTCCTTTCTAATGGGAAGCAGTTCTGCATTGGCCTCCGGCTTGGCAAAAACGGTGTCAATAATGCTCGGTTTCAGGGCAATTCTGCTTGCAGGATCTATATCTCTATTGGCTTCAAAATCAAAGATATATTCCACTTGTGCTTGCACTTGAGTTAGATTCACAAGCACAAAAATAACTGCTATATATTTCAACATGTTCATGATGTTTTAGTCGTTAATTTCAATGAAACGTGTGTTGTCTTGAACGTCTTTCGGTGCATTTTTCAAAGTTTCCAATTCGGCTCTGATTTGTGCAGCCTCGTTCAAGACGCCATCTGATTGATTCATATAATTGTTCGTTACCGAGTTCAACGCGCTTTCCGCTTGGAACAAATCGCCCGTTTTCATGAAGTTTTTGGCTTGCAACAAAATGGCTTTGGCTGTCCAATAATCATAGGATGGGCGCATTTTCAACAACTCACGAATTTGTTCTTCCGAGCGCTTGTGGTCGTTTTGCAAGAAGTAAATTTCCGCTATGTTGAATCGTGCTTGAACAGCCATTTGGTTTTTGGCATTTTTGGCTACATAATCCAAATCTGGGATGGCATCGTTGTATTGCCCCGTCATTTTTAAGCCGATACCTTTACAGAAACGGGCTTCCATTTTTTCGCTGGTCTGAGCCAAATTGCTGTTATTCAAAAAGTTAGCAGCTTGCAAGGATGCCGACCAATTTTCCAAAAGAAAATGACAACGCATCAGACCCAATTGCGCACCATAGATGCGATAAGGATTTGAGGCTATTTCGACCAATTTGCCATAATTTTGAATGGCGTCTGCATATTGTTGGTTTTCGTATTCGAAATTTGCTGCTCTTAAAAGCGCAACCTCATGATAACCAATGGTGTTTCCGTTAATAACTTTCACATAGTATGGATATGCATTGGACATTTGCTTGAGCGACAGATACGATTCAGCAATCAAATAATTGGCGCGGTCTTTCTGTAAACCATTGGGATATGCCGTCAGATATTCTTGGAATTTGGAGATGGCCTGAGTAAAATTACTGTCGATATATTTGTCGTATGCAGCATCAAAAATTACGGAATCCTGCAAGCCTGAAGTGATTCCTGCACAAGGATATTTGGCTTGAAGTTGCGCTATTTTATCCGTGGTATTCGCTTTTTTATACACTTCAATCAACTGTGAAGCTGCGTTTCTACATACTTTATCGTCTTTTCCATAATCCCTCAAGAGCCTGTTGTAATATTCCTCGGCTTTTGATAGGTTGTTCATTCTTAAGTAGTTAGTTCCCAATTCCAATAAAGCATCTTTTACGAGTACGTTGTTTGGGAACTCATTCAAAATTCGCTCAAAGAAATTGTTGGATTGCGCATAATTGCCTTGATTTCTTCTTACAATTCCAGCTTCAAAAAGCGATTGTGCAACATAAGAAGACTTTGGGTATTCGTTCATCAGCGTATTAAGAGAAGCCACTTGTTTATCGCGCTGCGCTACGAAACCATAACATCTTGCCTGATAATACAAAGCTCGGTCTTCCATCCCTTGTCGGGCGTCAATCACTCTTTGGTAATAGGCAATGGCTTCTAAACTAGCACTTTGGTTATTTACCGATGTTTTGTAATAACAGTCTGCAATGCGCAAATTGGCATCAGAAACTTTGCGTTTGGCATCTAGGGGAGCAAGTTCAATATACGCTTTGAATGCGGGTATGGCCTGAGCATATTGTTCAAGATGAAAATGTCCATATCCTATGTTGTAGTTGGCTTCAGCGCGCAGGGCTCTATTGCTGCTGTTATTGCTGTTGCTCAAGAAAAATTGATAAGCAGAAATGGCACTTGCATATTGCTTCAGCTGAAAACGGGCATCTGCAATCCAATATCTAGACTTGGCTACCATATCATTGTCCATGGGATATTTGGCTACCAATTGAAAGGCCTCTATGGCTTCGTTGTATTGTCCGTTGGTATAAGATTCAATGCCTTTGTTGTATGCCAAAAACTGATAGGCCGTTTTCATACGCGTGCTCGGCGGATCCAATTTTTCAATGGATTGCATGGCTTTGTCGTAGTTTTTGGTGGACATGTACACATTCACCAAATATTCGAAAACCACACGTCTGCGGTAGGAAGTCGGGTATTTTTCGATGTATAATTCGAAATACTTGATGGCTTCATCAAATGGATTCAAGTTCAATTCGTAGGATAAAAGAGCCGTTTGAAACAAGGCATCTTCTTCAATTTTTTCATCGAAGTTCATTTTCGAAGCTTGTTCAAAAGCCGCTCGAGCACTCAGCAGATTATTCATGCCCAAATAGCAACCGCCAGTGTGGTAGAGAGCAGCCTGACCCAATTCGTCACTTTGTCGGCCTACTTTCTCGAAGTATTTCACGGCTTGAGCACAATCTCCGGTTTTCATTAATGCAAATCCCAATTGATAATCATCTTGCCTTGTTGTGTTGGCGCCCTTGTTATAGGCCACTAGATAAGGCACGGCTTTTTCGTAATCGCCCAAGCGGTAATATGAATCACCGATGATTTGGTTCAACTCAGATTGGTTTTTATCTGCATTGCGTTCCAATAAACTAGGGGCTATTTCAATTACTTTATCGTATTCACCACGGGCATGATGAATTTGAGCGATATAATAAGGCACCAATTTATCAAAACCTGGTGTGTCTTTGATTTTTTTGAAATGATCCAATGCTGCATCATATTGTTTTTCTTGATAACAAATATGAGCGTAGTAATAGGTTGCTGGCGGCGCATATTGTGAATCTGAATCTTTTACATCGAAGAAATGCTTTTTGGCTTTCACAAATTCATCTTCACGGAAATAGGCATAGCCCAGTTTGAAGCGGTATTCATCTTGATCTACTTTAGATATCTCAGTGGGCGGAATTTTTTCAAACCATTCGATAACATCTTTAAACTGATTGCGGTTGAAGTGTTGACGCGCTATTCGGAAGTAAATATCCCATCGGTATTTCGATTCTGGATAATCTTCCAAAAAGAGCATTAGCAAACGCATCGCATCGTCGTGTTGCAATTCCAAGGCAGAAACAGCTTCATAATACCGCGCTTTCACGATAAAACTCGGTGTTTTTTCACCTGGTTCGCGCAAAAAACGGCCAAAGCCCTCTCGAGCAGCACCAAATTGCTGTTTCAAAAATAGATCTTCTGCTTTATAAAACAAAGCATTCGTATGCTCGTATTTCTCGCTGTTTTGTCCGAAAACCACAAGCGGAAAGAGCAACATCAGGATTAGTTTAACTCTCATGAAGCTATAACTTTAGTAAAAAAATTAGTTACAAAGATACAAGCATAGCCTAATGATGGGTAAACAAGTTTTGAACTGCAAAATGTTGAGATAATTTCTTTTTTGCGCTCATTTGCTCGATGATGCGTTTTACTTTCGTATCGTGGAAAATTCTAAAACCATTATCGCTGTTGAACATGCCAGAATTTCTCAAGGAGAGCAAACTGTTCTTTTTGATGTGAATTTTGCTGTTGAT
>Ga0169931_10008770_pt1 | contig 14692 bp, 18 predicted proteins | sample Kivu_15m_20L_FD_129675 | JGI IMG/M metagenome (GOLD analysis project Ga0169931, IMG submission 129675) | Freshwater microbial communities from Lake Kivu, Western Province, Rwanda to study Microbial Dark Matter (Phase II) - Kivu_15m_20L... | ecosystem: Environmental > Aquatic > Freshwater > Lake...
CCGCTTCTGCAGCCCCTCTGGCCGAGGGCCCGCAGGACGCCACCACGGAGCAGAACATCCCATTCCGGGACCGCTGGCATGTGAGAAGGTATGTGAGAAGGTCCTTCTCACAGCCTGGCACGGGCGAGCAGAAGCCGGCAAAGCCCGTCAGCCCGAAAGCCTGTTGCAGCAAGGCTACTTGGCTGAAAAATCAGCCCCTCACTCAAACGCCCCCTGATGGATTCGAACCATCGACCGGCTGCTTAGAAGGCAGCTGCTCTATCCAGCTGAGCTAAGGGAGCTAGGTAGGTCGATCAGGGGTGGCTGTCAGCGCCCCACGACCTTGACCATGATCGCCCAGGCCCTGGCGGCTCTACAAGTTCCCCAGCTCAGGCAGGATGAATTGCTGATTGGATCAACCGATGCCTACCAAAGTTCTGCTTGCCTCCCTTGCCCTGGTGGCCATGGGGACACCGCTGGGCGCCAGGGCGATGAATCTGGATCAGGCCTGCCAGAAATTTGCCAGCAGACTCAGTGCGGCCCAGGCCTCAGGCGACAGCCAGCAGGCCCAGACCATCTATCAGAAGGGCAGCCAACGCATTGCCGCCAACTTCAACGGAGCCACGTGCCCGAACGTCCAGCCACCCACACCTTGAGCGCAACCGTTCTCAGCAACTAGAATGGTCTGCTGAGCTCGTCTTGCCCCATGGCTGCCACCCGGCTTTCCGACAGCCAGAAGATTGAGATAGTGGCGCGATACCGCGCAGGTGAGGGCAGCAGTGAACTGGCAGGGGCCTACGGCTGCAGTGCAATCACGGTCAGCAGGGCTGTCAAGGCCGCGCTGGATCCCGCTGAATACGACCAACTGAAGCAGCAGCGCAGCCGCCTGGGCAAACCTGCCCCTGTTTTGCTGGCCCCACCCCAGCCCCCTGAAATCCAGCCTGAGCCAGCGCCTGAGCCGGATGCATCAGCTGATCACGGGGGAGCTGCCGTGCTGGCCATTGAAGATGCTGAGGATTTTGGTGACGACTTCAGTGATGATTTCGGCGAGGAAGATGCAGCCGATCAGTTTGTTGAAGTACCCCTGCTTCTAGCTGAGCACCCCGACGAGCCTGCCCGCTGCCAACCCCTGGCCGAGGCGCCCCTGCCTGCCAGTGTGTACATGCTGGTAGACAAGATTGTCGAACTGCAGGCCAGACCCCTTAAGGAGTTTCCCGAACTGGGCCTCCTGCCAGATGGGGAAGCCGACCGTCAGGCCCTGCTGGTTTTCGCCAATCCCCGCCAGGCCAAGCGCCACTGCGGACGCAGTCAACGGGTGATCAAGGTTCCGGATCCCCGGGTGCTCGAGCGCACCGCGCCCTACCTGATCGCCCAGGGCATCAGCCGGGTGGTGATCGAGGGCAGTCTCTATTCCCTGCCGGGCAGCTGATAGCTGCTGGGGGCTGACAGTGCCGTGCTGCAGCCACCGCTGAGCACCCCGATCACCAGGGCCACCCCCACCAGGAAGCCGGCAGGCAGGGGAGCTGTGCGGCTGAAGCCCAGGTTGAGGCTGGGCCGCTGTTCGAGATTCTGGGCGCCCAGGCAGAGGAGCAGCAGCAGCAGACTGCCGCCCAGCAGGCTGGTCATCAGCAGACGCAGGCGCACAAGCATCAGGAGCTGGAGGCTGCAGTGAGTCTGACGCCTCAGCCGGCTTGATGCAGCAGGGCGTAGAGCTCTCTTTTGCTGTGGCCGGTGCGCTCCGCCACCAGCTTGGCGGCGGCATTGCTGCTGTGGCCAGCTGCCTGCAGGGCCTGCAATTCAGCGCTGAGGGCGGCAGCATCCCAGCGGGGGGGAGGCGGCAGAGCGGCACCGCCCAGCACCAGGGTGCACTCCCCCTGGGGCGCGGTGTGGCGGAAATGCTCAAGGGCCGCTGCCACCGTGGGCCCCACCTGCTCCTCATGCTTCTTGGTGAGTTCCCTGGCCACCCGCAATGGCCGATCGCCCAGCACCTCCAGCAGATCGCTCAGCAGCTCCAGCAGCCGGTGCGGCGCCTCAAACAGCACCAGGGTGCGCTGCTCTCCAGCCAGTTCCTGCAGTCGCTGGCGGCGCTGGCTGGCCTTGGCTGGCAGGAAGCCCTCAAAGCAGAAACGGCCGCTGGGCAGACCGCTGCTCACCAGGGCGGTGGTGACGGCACATGGGCCTGGGATGCAGATCACCGCAAGCCCTGCTTGCCGTGCCGCTGCCACCAGTGCTTCACCGGGATCGGAGATTCCCGGCAACCCCGCGTCACTGATCAGGGCGAGGGCTTCGCCGGCAGCCAGGGCTTCGAGCAATTCGGGGATGCGGGAGGTTTGGTTGTGGGCGTGAAAGCTCACCAGCCGTGGGCCCTGATCTCTCTGACGCAGGCCCAGCTGATGCAGGAGCAGGCCGCTGCGACGGGTGTCTTCACAGGCGATGCGACTGACCCCGACCAGCACCTGACGGGCGCGGGGCGAGAGGTCGGCCAGGTTGCCGATGGGGGTGCCCACCAGATAGAGCACGCCGGTGGCAGGTTCGGTGGCTTGCACGGCGGGGGCGAGGGCTTGGGGGCGGGCTCCTGCACAATGCTGATCCCTGCCCTTCCATGATGCCGGCTGCCGTTTCTCTGCCCAGCGGCATCGCGCTCGAGGCCCTGCTGGTGGAGCTGCGTCGGCTCAGCTGGGGAGCTGCGGATATTTTACTGGCCTATGGCCGCGGTGAGCAGCCGCCCTACGGCTTCCCCCGGGCGCTCAGCGTTGAAGAGGGCGGCGAGGGCCCCGTATCTGCGGCGGATCTGGCGGTGAACCGCTGGCTGCTCGATGGCCTGACGGCGGCCTTTCCCGCTGCCGCCTGGACCATGCTCAGTGAGGAGACAGCCAAGGAGCAGCTGACACCGGGCAAACCTCTGGCAGCTGAGTGGCTGTGGATTCTCGATCCATTAGATGGCACCAAGGATTTTCTACAGGGAACCGGTGAGTACGCGGTGCATCTGGCGCTGGTGCATCGCGGTGAACCAATGCTCGGGGTGGTGCTGCTGCCGGAGCTGGAGGAACTGTGGCTGGGGGTGATGCCGGGCTTGGCCGGGGCCAGCGGTGAGGCTTGGTGTGAAACCCGTGCCGGTGAGCGCAGCCCGGTGCGCTTCAGCGACCGGCGCGCCCTCGGGGAGCTGGTGCTGGTGGCCAGCCGCAACCATCGCGACCAGCGGCTCGAGCTGCTGCTGGCGGCCCTGGCCCTGGGGGACACCAGGGCGATCGGCAGCGTTGGCGGCAAGGTGGCCACGATCCTGCGCGGCGAGACGGATCTGTACATCTCGCTCTCCGGCAAGAGCGCCCCGAAGGACTGGGACATGGCTGCCCCAGAGGCCGTACTGCGGGCGGCTGGAGGCGCCTTCAGCCATGCCGATGGCCGGCCCCTCGCCTACAACAGCGGCGATGGGCGCCAGGCCGGCTGCCTGATCGCCAGCCATGGCCCCTGCCACCCTGAACTCTGCGAGCGGGCGGCGGCGGCGATGGCCACGATTGATCCTGGATTCAGCCTCTAGCGGAGTCGGCTCAGACAACCCGCCAGAGGCTTCCGTAGGGAGCTTCGGTGAGGCGCTTCAGACGGGCACGGGGACTTCCGATTGGGCCACACCCCGCAGGGTGAGGTTGATGCGGCCCCGGTTATCTATTTCCCGCACCCGCACGATGACCGGATCACCCACGTTCACCACATCTTCCACCTTTTCCACCCGGGATTCCGAGAGCTGGGAGATGTGGATCATGCCCTCCTTGCCGGGCAGGATTTCCACGAAGGCGCCGATCGGGATCACGCGGGTGACGGCACCGCTGAAAACCTCTCCCTCACTGATGCGGCGGGTAAGGCCTTCGATGATGCGCTGCGCCTCTTCGGCAGCAGCCCCATCGTGGCTGGCAATCGTCACGATGCCGCCATCCTCGATGTCGATTTTGGTGTTGGTGCGCTCCGTGATGCCCTTGATCGTGCGGCCACCAGGACCGATCACGGTGCCGATCAGTTCCGGGTCAATGCGGAAGCTGAGCAGCCGCGGGGCATGGGGCGACATGGAGTCGCGGGGCTTGTCAATTGCCTCGAGCATCTTCTCGAGGATATGGAGCCTGGCGGGGCGGGCCTGCACGATGGCATCGGCAATCGTCTTCACCGTCAGTCCGGTGACCTTCATGTCCATCTGCAGGGCGGTGATGCCCTTCTCGGTGCCGGCCACCTTGAAGTCCATGTCACCGAGAAAGTCTTCGATCCCCTGGATATCGGTGAGGATCCTCACCTCCTCGCCCTCCTTGATCAGGCCCATCGCCGCGCCGCTCACAGGGGCCTTGAGGGGCACGCCCGCATCCATCAGGGCCAGGGTGCTGCCGCACACCGAACCCATTGAAGTGGAGCCGTTTGAGCTGAGGCATTCCGAAACCACGCGCAATACGTAGGGGAAGGATTCCTTGCTGGGGAGCACCGGCAGGATCGCCCGCTCTGCCAGAGCGCCATGGCCCACCTCGCGGCGGCCGGGGGATCGCATCGGCTTGGTTTCGCCGGTGGAGTAGGGCGGGAAGTTGTAGTGGTGCAGGTAGTGCTTCTCGGTGGAAGGGTTGAGGTCGTCAAGCTCCTGGGCGTCGCTGGGGGTGCCCAGGGTGGCGCAGGAGAGAACCTGGGTGAGGCCCCTCTGGAACAGGGCCGAACCGTGCACCCGCTTGGGCAGAACACCGGCGGCGGCACTGATCGGGCGCACCTCATCGAGGTTGCGGCCATCGACGCGCTTGCCGTCCTTGAGGATCTGGGCGCGCATCAGCTTCTTGGTGAGGCTCTTGTAGCTGTTGGCCAGGGCCTTGCTGTTGCTGCTCACCGCCACCTTCACCCCATCGTCTTCGGCCAGGGCGGCGATCTTCTCCTTCACCTCTGCCTTGATGGCATCTAGCTTTTCGTCGCGCTCAAGCTTGGTCTGGGAGAACTGCATGAGCACCTCACCGATCGCCTGGGCGCAGTGCTGATCGAGGAAGCTGGGCAGGGTGGGATCCTCAGCCTTCTCCTCGGGAAGAACCTGCTCGATGCCTAGCTCCTCGAGCAGGTTCTGTTGGGCCTTGATCAGTTCACCGACTGCTTCATAGCCGAAGTCGATCGCTTCAATCACGTCCTGCTCGGGCAGCTGGTTGGCACCTGCTTCCACCATGATCACCCCCCCGGGCGTGCCGGCCACCACCAGATCCAGCTCGCTGCGCTCGATCTCGCGGAAGCTGGGATTAAGCACGAAGTCATCCCCCAACAGACCGACGCGCACGGCGGCCATGGGTCCCTGGAAGGGGATTCGGGCCAGCAGTGTGGCCAGAGAGGCCCCGGTCACGGCTAAAACATCAGGCGGCACCCGCTCATCTATCGAGAGGCAGGTGGCCACGATCTGAATGTCATCCCTCATCCAGCTGGGGAACAGGGGCCGCATTGGCCGATCGATCAGGCGACAGGTGAGGATCGCCCGCTCGGGGGGGCGCGCTTCGCGTCGGAAGAAGCTGCCTGGAATGCGACCGGCGGCGTAGAGCCGCTCCTCGTAATCGCACATCAGGGGGAGGAAATCGACACCTTCGCGGCCAGCTGATCGGGTTGCCGTGACCAGAACCGAGGTATCACCACATTCAACCAAGACGGAGCCCCCGGCTTGGGGGGCGAAACGACCGGTGGTCAGCCGGATCTCCCGACCATCGAAGGAGATCGACTGAGTTTGTCCTTGCACTTGCGCTTATGTCCTGTTGTTGTCAGGACCCATTCTCGCATCTGACCTGGCGCCTGGGGCCCGACTCACCAGGAGGATTTCACTACACCGGGTAGCTCACCCTTGTGGGCCCGCTCGCGCAACTGATTGCGGCAGAGGCCGAAATCGCGGTAAACCCCCCGGGGCTTGCCGGTGGCCCAGCAGCGGTTGCGCACGCGGGAGGGGGCGCTGTTGCGGGGAAGGGCCTGGATCTTGCGATGGATCTCCAGGCGTTCCATCGGGTCGGCAGCCGCCTCGAAGGATGCCTTGAGGGCAGCTCGCTTGGCGGCGAATCTCTCCACGATCTTCTTGCGCTTGACATCGCGCGCAATCATCGACTTTTTCGCCATGTGGACTGTTTCTGAGATAATTTCACTTCACCTGAGCTTACCCCTAAGCCCTTCCACCCAGCGGGCAGAGGTCTGCAATCAGACAGTCGCAGCATCGGGGTTTGCGGGCTGTGCACACGGCACGGCCGTGGAAGATCAGGCGGATTGAGAGGGTCTGCCAGTCCGCCTGGGCGACCAGTTTCATCAGATCGGTCTCGATTCGGCGGGGCTCCCTGTGGCGGCTGAGCTGCAGGCGCTGGGCCAGTCGGCTCACGTGGGTGTCCACGGTTACCCCGGCGTTGATGCCGAAGCACCAGGCCAGAACCACCGAAGCGGTTTTGCGGGCCACGCCAGGCAGCAGCAGCAACTCCTCCATTGTTTGCGGCACATTGCCCCCATGGTGTTCAACCAGCAGCCGGGAAGCTCCCACGATCGCCCTTGCCTTGTTGCGAAAGAAACCGGTGGATTGCACATAGGGCTCCACTTCGGCCGGTTCTACCGCTGCTGCTGCCGCCGCATCGGGGAAGCGTTCGAACAGGGCTGGAGTGACCAGGTTGACCCTGACGTCAGTGCACTGGGCCGAGAGCATGGTGGCCACCAGCAGCTCGTAGGGATTGCGCCAGTCGAGCGAGCAGGTGGCTTCGGGGTAGAGCTCGCCGAGGCGGGCCAGCAACTCGGGGGCGCGCCTGCGGGCACTGGCGAGACGGGGCATCAGCGACCGAGGAGCTGTTGCACGGCCGGTAGCTGGGAGGTGTCCTTGACGATCAGCACCACGCTCAGCCCCACCAGAAAAACAAAGCCCGACTGCATGAAGGCCATCTGGAAGCGCTCGGGCAGGGGCTTGCCGCGCAGGGCCTCGAGCAGGAGCAGGGCCAGCTGGCCGCCATCGAGCAGGGGCAGGGGCAGGGCATTGAGCACCGCCAGGTTGATCGAGATCAGGGCGGTGAAGATGAACAGGCTGCTGCCCCCCTGCTTGGCCAGGGACGCCCCCATCTCCACGATCTTCACCGGGCCCGATACCTGGCCGGCGGTTTCGCCGAAATGGGTGGCCAGGGTCACGAACCCCGCCACGGTACGGCCGGTGAGGGCAGCGAAATCATGGTTGGCCTGGCGGAAGGGCTCGATGGGGCCACGGGCGGGGCGGAAGGCCTCGCTGCCATTCGGTTGCAGCTGGGCCCCGATCCGACCCATACCCCCCTGGTTGGTGGGCGTGAGCTGCAGGGGCAGAAGCTGGCCGCCGCGCTCGGCATCGAGGCGCAGGGTCTGGTCAGGGGCTGCCTTGATGCGCTCCACCAGGGCAGCCACGGCGGCCTGACCCCCACCCAGGGTTTGGCCATCAAGGCCCACCAGACGATCGCCGGGCTGCAGGCCTGCGGCGGCGGCGGCCTGGCCTGGCAGCACGCCGCTCACCAGTACGCCGGGGCTGGCGCTGAAGCCGGCGGGGATACCGAACACCAGGCCCTGGCCCAGCAGCACCCCATAGGCGAAAAGCAAGTTTGCGAGCACGCCCGCTGCGATAACCAGGGCGCGCTGGGGGAGGGGCCGGTTGGTGAGCAGGTTGGGGTCGTTTCTGGGGATGGAGCTGTCTTCGTCGTCATCGGGAAAGGCCACGAAGCCGCCCAGGGGGATGGCCCGCAGGGCGAACTGCACCCCCCGGCGTTTGCGCTCGATCAGCACGGGCCCGAAACCGATCGAGAAGCTGCGGACGCGGATCCCCTGCCAGGTGGCGGCAAAGAAGTGGCCCGCCTCGTGCACCACGATCAACCCAGCCAGGATCGCCAGTGCGGTGAGAACGCCCATTCAGGCCAGTCAATGAATGGGCCCATTGTGGTGGGTTGATCAGCCCAACCGTTTTGGGGAGGCTGATCTCCTGGGTGAGCGCCTCACGGCGCGCTGATTGTGTCGCTGCCGAAGTAGGGCGCCAGGGCATCGGGCAGGCGCACGGAGCCATCGGCTTGCTGGCCGGTTTCGAGCAGGGCGGCCATGGTGCGGCCCACGGCGAGGCCGCTGCCGTTGAGGGTGTGCACCAGCTGGGTGGATTTGCCCTCCTTGAAGCGGATGGCGGAGCGGCGCGCCTGGAAGTCATTGCACACCGAGCAGCTGGAGATCTCGCGGTAGGTGCCGGCGCCGGGCAGCCACACCTCCAGATCAAAGGTGCGGGCGGCGGAGAAGCCCATGTCCCCCGCGCAGAGATCTATGCGGCGGTAGGGCAGCTCGAGGCTTTCCAGCACGGCTTCGGCGTCGGCGGTGATCTGGTTGTGGGCGGCAGCCGACTGCTCGGGTGAGCAGAACCAGTACAGCTCCACCTTGTTGAACTGGTGCAGGCGGATCAGGCCGCGGGTATCGCGGCCGTAGCTGCCGGCTTCGCGGCGGAAGCAGGGGGTGTAGGCGGCGTAGCGCAGGGGAAGCTGCTCGGCGGGGATCAACTCATCGCGATGCAGCGCGGTGATGGGCACCTCGGCGGTGGGGGTGAGCCAGAGGTCGTCGCCTGAGCAGCGGAAGCTCTCCTCGGCGAATTTGGGCAGCTGGCCCGAACCGGTGAGGCTGGCGCTGTTCACCAGAATCGGCGGCATCACCTCGCAGTAACCCTTGGCGCTGTGCAGGTCGAGCATGAAGTTGATCAGGGCCCGCTCCAGCCGGGCACCGGCTCCCAGCAGGGTTACGAAACGGCTCTGGGCGATCCGCACGGAGCGCTCGGTTTCAAACAGGCCCAGCCGCTCGCCGATCTGCCAGTGCTCCTCTAACCCCCCCTCCATGCGGGGGGTACCCCAGCGCTTGATCTCCACGTTGTCAACCTCGGAGCGGCCATCCGGGGCTTCGGCTGAGGGCAGGTTGGGCAGGGCGCTGAGGGCGTCTCGGATCTGCTGCTCGAGGGCCTTTTCCTGCTCTTCAAGGGCGGCCACCTGGTGCTTGATGGCGTTGCCCTGGTCGCGCAGGGCCCTCACCTGGGGGCCGTCAGGGGCCGATCCGGCCTGGATCAGCTGACCCACCGCCTTGCCGATGCGGTTGCCCTCGGCCTGCAGCTCACTGCGGCGCTGTTCGCAGTCCCGCTCCTGCAGCGCGATCGCCTGGAGGCTGGCCAGATCCACTTCAGTGCCACGCCTGGCCAGCTGCTGGCTGATCAGCTCAGGGTTGTCGCGCAGCAGTCGCTGGTCGAGCACGGGCTCGCAGGGTGAACGGAGCCCGAAAGCCTAAGGGGCGACTGGAATAAGCCCCGTCAGAGAGGCTCAGAGCACCTGCACCACTTCAGCCACTTCGGGGATGGCTTCGCGCAGCTTGCGCTCAATGCCCATCTTGAGGGTCATGGTGCTGCTGGGGCAGGAGCCGCAGGCGCCCTGCAGGCGCACCTTCACGATCGGTCCGTCGATCTCCACCACTTCCACGTTGCCGCCATCGGCCATCAGGTAGGGGCGCAGCTCATCGAGGGTGCGCTCCACGTTCTCGAGGGTGAGGGCATGGGGGTCGGTGGTTTGGGATGGGCTGGTCTCAGCTGTGGTGCTGGCAGCTGCAGGGGTGGCGGTTGTAGGGGTATCGGTGGTCATGGCGGGCACAGGGGTATCCAGCTCCCAGGAGCCTAGGAATGGATCGACGCCCCGGGGCCCCTCCCTAGGATCGGCCCATGACCGAAGTTTCCGCCTCAAGGATCCGCAATTTCTGCATCATTGCCCATATCGACCATGGCAAATCGACCCTGGCCGACCGGCTGCTGCAGGACACGGGAACGGTCGCGGCGCGCGACATGCAGGCCCAGTTCCTCGACAACATGGAACTGGAGCGGGAGCGGGGCATCACCATCAAGCTCCAGGCAGCCCGGATGGAATACACGGCCCCAGATGGTGAGCGATACATCCTCAACCTGATCGACACCCCGGGCCATGTGGATTTCTCCTACGAGGTGAGCCGCAGCCTTCAGGCTTGCGAAGGCGCCCTGCTGGTGGTGGATGCCAGCCAGGGGGTGGAGGCCCAGACCCTGGCCAACGTCTATCTGGCCCTGGAGAATGATCTGGAGATCATCCCGGTGCTCAACAAGATCGACCTGCCCGGTGCGGATCCGGAGCGGATCAAGCAGGAGATCGAGGCAATCATCGGCCTCGATACCTCCAGGGCGATCGCCTGCTCCGCCAAAACCGGCCTGGGCATCCCCGAGATCCTCGAAGCGGTGGTGGAGCGGGTGCCGCCGCCGGCCAACCGGGTGGACGAACCGCTGCGGGCCCTGATCTTTGATTCCTATTACGACCCCTACCGGGGCGTGATTGTCTATTTCCGGGTGATCAGTGGGGTGATTGCCCGCAAAGACAAGGTGCTGCTGATGGCCAGCGGCAAAACCGTGGAGCTCGATGAGGTGGGTGTGATGGCGCCAGACCAGCGCCAGGTGGCGAGCCTCCATGCGGGCGAGGTGGGCTACATGGCAGCCTCGATCAAGGCCGTGGCCGATGCCCGGGTGGGAGACACGATCACCCTGGCGGCCAATCCGGCGGCCCAGCCGCTACCGGGTTACGCCGAGGCCAAACCGATGGTGTTCTGTGGGCTTTTCCCCACCGACGCAGACCAATACCCCGACCTGCGCGACGCCCTCTGCAAGCTGCAGCTCTCCGATGCGGCGCTCAAATTCGAGCCGGAAACCAGCAGCGCCATGGGCTTTGGCTTCCGCTGCGGCTTCCTGGGCCTGCTGCACATGGAGATCGTGCAGGAGCGGCTGGAGCGGGAATACGACCTCGACCTGATCGTCACGGCCCCGTCGGTGATCTACCAGGTGAACATGGTCGACGGCAGCACCTTGATGGTCGATAACCCGGCCACCCTGCCGGATCCCCAGAAGCGTGAATCGATCGAAGAGCCCTACGTGAAGCTGGAGATCTACACCCCCAACAGCTACAACGGGGCCCTGATGGAGCTCTGCCAGGAGCGCCGCGGCGAGTTCATCGACATGAAATACATCACCCAAGACCGGGTGACGCTCCATTACGAGATGCCCCTGGCGGAGGTCGTGACCGACTTCTTTGACCAGATGAAGAGCCGCACCAAGGGCTATGCCTCAATGGAATACAGCCTGATCGGCTATCGCAAAAATGAGCTGGTGCGCCTCGATGTGCTGATCAACAGCGAAAAGGCCGATCCACTCACTACGATCGTGCACCGCGACAAGGCCTACAACGTGGGCAAGGGCCTGGTGGAGAAGCTCAAGGAGCTGATCCCCCGGCAGCAATTCAAGATTCCCATCCAGGCTTCTATCGGCAGCCGCATCATTGCCAGCGAGAGCATCAGTGCCATCCGTAAGGATGTGCTGGCCAAATGTTACGGCGGCGACATCTCCCGCAAGAAGAAGCTGCTCAAGAAACAGGCAAAGGGCAAGAAGCGCATGAAGGCGATGGGCAGGGTGGACGTGCCCCAGGAGGCCTTCATGGCCGTTCTGAAGCTCAATCAGTAACTCAATCAGCAGGTCTGGGCTGCGGGCCCCGTCGAAAGCATTTACCTGGGTGTATGATTTTGGGAATCTATATAGGCGGCGAGGACTTATCAGTCATGCCCCAGGTCGATCCCCAACTACCCAAATTTGTTGCTGCCCACCAGGCCGCCCAGCAGGCCCTCAAGCAGCAGTTGAGACGCCAGGCCCTGCAGCGGGTGCGCCAGCTCACCAACGAAGGCCGCCACCTGGAGGCTAACGCCCTCTGGCAGGAAGAGATCAGCGCCTAAACCAGCCAACGTCTGTGGGAACGCTGGAGGGGTTGGCAAGCTCCTTCGGTCATGACTTCCTGGAGTATTCGGCAAAGCTCCCGGTTCAGGCGCCCCCATCCACCGGCGAGCGAGGGGTTCCTGCTGCCGCTCTCATCGGCACTGGCCCTTCTGCTTCTGGCGGGCAGCCTGTCGCTGCAGACGGTCTCGCTGGAGGCCCGCCGCCACCTGCAGCTCCAGCTGCAGTTGCGTCACCAGCAGGACCTGCTCAGTTCAGCGGCCCAGCAGCTGGTGGGTCGGCTCAGGAGGCACCACCCATGCCTGCTGGAGCTACCCAGCTCCCAGTGGGCAGGGGCTCCCTGCCTGGCGGCTGAGGCTCCAGAGGCCCTGCAGCAGGGCCAGATCGGCGGCCATTCCTACCGCCTGCTGAGCCTGGCGCCCACACCGGCGGGCGCCGAGCTGCGGCTGGCACTCAGCAGCGGTGGCCCCACGGCCGCCTTTGCCCTGGTGAATGGCTCCCTGCGGGAGCTGGGACTGCGCGCGGAGCAGGCGGGGGCAGCATGAACTTCGCCGAAGTGCTGGTGGCAGCGCTGCTGCTGGCTGGCGCCAGCAGTGGTTCCCTGCAGATCTGGGCCGGAGCGGTGGCGGCCAGCCGCGGGGCGGAGCTGGGCCTCGAGCAGCTGGTGGAGCTGGATGGGGCCCTGCTGGGGGCTGAACAGCACCTGCAGCAGTGGCAGAACACTCCCATGGCCGGCGATTGCAGCCAGGCGGTGGCGGCGATGGCGACCGCCCTGGCCCGGGCGCCCCTGGCCGCTGGGCTCGAGCGCCAGCTGGAGCCCCAGAGCGGCGGCCTCTGGCTGCGCTTGCAGGCACCGGGGCTGCCCCAGCGGCAGCGTTGGCTCGATGCGGCGGCGCTGGGCTATTGCAGCAGTTCCCCTACCCCGGAGGCAGGCATTGATGGCAGGCCGGGCTGAACGACAGGCCGCGGGCCTCACCGTGGCGGAGCTGCTGGTGACGGTGGCGGTGCTGGCCCTGCTGGCAGGGCTGGCCATTGCCAGTGGCAGGCGCTGGCTGGCCCAGCAGCAGCTGGAAAGCGCAACCCGCCTGGTGCTCTCGGGGCTGGACCAGGGCCGGGCGCAGGCTGGACGGCTGGGCCGTCCCTGCGCCATCGCCCTCAGCCAGCAGGGATGGCAGGCCCCCAATGGGGGCGGACTGCCGAGTTGCCTGGCCCAGCCCCTCCCCCTGCAGGAAGGGGTAGGGGGAGGGCCGGTGGAGCTCAACCACAACCTGCCGGCGGCGCTGCGGTTCAGTAGCAACGGGCTGCTGCTCGATGGCGGCACGGTGGTGCTGGCGGTGGCGGGTACTCCGCTGCAGCGCTGCGTGGTAGTTGCATTGCCCCTTGGGATCACCAGGGTGGGCCAGTGGAAGGAGGGCAGTTGTGCCCCCAGCTGAAGACAGAAGGCGCAGGGACGCCGCCGGGATATCGCTGCTGGAGCTGCTGCTGGCCCTGAGCGGGGGCCTGCTGCTGCTGGGGGTGATGCTGCAGGCGGTGCTGATGGAGACCCGCGGCAACCAACAGCTGGGGGAACGCCTGCGGCAGCGTGCGATGGCGGGCCGGGCGCTGGCTTTGATCAGTGCCGATGGGGCGCGGGCAAGCCGGCTGGGAGTCGGCGGCACCGGCGGCGGCAGCCCGGCCTGCGGCCTGGCGGGCCGCCAGGTGCTGCTCCATTTCGAAGCTGGCCCTGGCGGTGCAGCGATCACCTACACGGTGGGGCAACCGCCGAGTGCCATCTGGAAGGGTGCGGTGCTGATGCGCTGCGGGCCGGCCTTCGGACTCGATGGCGAACCCAGTGCCGGGGCCAGTTTGAACCGGGTGATACTCGATGGGCTGCAGCTGGCCGGCACCCGGGCCGAACGCATCAGTGCCGGGGTGGTGCGTGTGACCCTGCAGGGTCCCGGCCAGGTGCAGGGGATGCTGGCCGACCGTGGCTGAAGATCAGTATTTGCTGGGACGGGGCGAGGCGGTGGATTCTTTTGTGTAGCTGGAGCCGTTGGGGTCGAAAGGATCGCGTAAGGAAATGGCGTAGGTGACTGTGTGCGTGGTGGGTTCCTGTGCTGAGAAGGTGGTTACCCCAGTGGTTACCACTTCGGCCATGAAGTCTGCGCATGATCTGGTCGCGCCTTGGGTGCGAAGTGCTCCGTCGACTTCGATCATGGGTCCCCGTCTCTGGAGGCTGGAAGTTCCGAATGCTTGTTCAGGCACCAATTCATAGCAGATGGCTACATCGTGCCCGGGGGAACCTGTGGCTGGAGTTGCTCCATCGCTGCAGCGAGCGCCGCTGGCATTGCCGGGGGCAAGGGGTTCGCAGGTGATCAGCTCAATCCCATTGCCCATGCTCGTCACATTATGAGCCTCAGCGATCTCCGTGTTGAGCAGAAAACGCACCCTGGACCACCGTTCCTCCAGTCTCATCTGACCACCCAGCAGCCGATTCATGCGGAGTTGGGGCGAGAGCACTCCGGTTGTGATTATTATCAACAAAGCACTGATTGCTGTACCAATTGCCAGCTCAACCAGGGTGAAGCCGGTATCCGATCGCAATAATGGCGAAGGCCAGGGACGCTGCGGTGGTTTCATAATTCAGAACTTTGTGAGCACGCAGCTGCCATTACTACTGGCATTACCCATCTCCATATTGCCGAAAAGGCCTCTAAGTTGGATGCAACGGGCTGGACCATTATTTGCCATGGCAATGGTGATCAGCACGTCTTCTTTGGGGTACTTGCTGGCACGCTGGGTGAAGCTGAAGTTATTGATATTAGCTGTGATTGAGTAGTTTGCTCCACGGGCCGATTCAGGCAGCCGGTAAGGATTGTCGGGAATAGCACATGTCTCTGGTATGGGTTCTCCCATAGTGGCCACAGTATCTCCGTCGGCGACTGTGCCGGTGCTGATCAGCACCTC
>Ga0169931_10008771_pt1 | contig 14690 bp, 11 predicted proteins | sample Kivu_15m_20L_FD_129675 | JGI IMG/M metagenome (GOLD analysis project Ga0169931, IMG submission 129675) | Freshwater microbial communities from Lake Kivu, Western Province, Rwanda to study Microbial Dark Matter (Phase II) - Kivu_15m_20L... | ecosystem: Environmental > Aquatic > Freshwater > Lake...
GAGCTGCGACGCTACCTGAAGCTCTTCTGGATCCACAACTCGCCGTACCACAACACGACCGCGCGCAAGTTCTGCTTGCAGCTCGCACCGACTGCGCTCGTGGCGGCGGCGGAGGCGGCCCAGCGCGACGGCGCGCGCATCTCGCTGCGCGATGGCGAGAGCGCCAGCAGCCTCGTCGCGCGCCTCGGGCCGATGCTCTTCGACCCCGAGCACAAGCCGATGGTCACCGCGAAGCGCGGCTCGGGCGGCCTCGACATCGTGCAGTCGTCCGCCGCGACCTTCTATGGCCCCGGCGTTTCGCTGCGTCGTCTCGAAGGCTTCGACGAGCAGTACGCGCTCAACTCGAACGTCGTCATCGGAGCGGATGGCACCGTCGAGGAGCGTCCGTGGCGCATCGGTCTCCCGGACGAAGGAGTCCCCGCTGGTCTCTACGCCGCGGAGCTCGCGCGAATCGTCGCGCACCTCGAAGCCGCGCTCCCGCTCGCGAGCGAGCCGATGCGCCGCGCCCTCGAAGCGCAGATTCGCTTCTACCGCACGGGCTCGCGCGCGGATCGCGTCGCGTACGACGTCGCGTGGGTCGCCGACACGCAGTCGCCCGTCGACACCGTCAACTCCTTCGTCGAGGTCTACGTGGATCCGCGCGGCGTAAAGGGCGCGTGGGAGGGGATCGTGAGCTACGAAGATCCGCGCAAGGCCGCGCAGATCAAGGCCATCGCCGCGAACGCGCAGTGGTTCGAGGACCACATGCCCTACGCGCCGGAGTACCGCAAGCCGGATGTCGTCGGCATCAGCGCGCGCTCGATCGATGTCATCATCGAGACCGGCGACTCAGGTCCCATCACGCCGATCGGCATCAACTTGCCCAACGATCCGTGGGTGCGCGAGCACCACGGCTCGAAGTCGGTGAGCCTCGCGAACGTGATCGAGGCGCAGGATCGCTCGGCCTCGCCTCGGGCGCGCGCCGAGTTCACGTGGGATGCGGCGGAGCTCGCGCGGGCGGAGCGCTGGCAGTCGGTGACATGGGACACGCTGGTCAACATGCACGAGGTGATCGGTCACGCCTCGGGCCGACAGGCGCCGGAGCGGCAGGGTGACGCCGCGCAGTGGATTCGCGAGCACTATTCGACGCTCGAGGAGGCGCGTGCGGACCTCGTCGCGCTGTGGTTCATCGCGGATCCGAAGCTCGCGGAGCTGGGGTTGCTCGAGAACGTCGAGGAGGCGTCGCTCGCCTGCTACGAACAGTACGTCCGCAACGGCGGACTGCAGCAGCTCCGTCGTGTGCCCGCCGATGACGCGCTCGAAGAGGACCACATGCGCAACCGGCAGCTCGTGGTGCACTGGATCGAGAAGCAGCATCCCGATGCACTCGCGCGTGTCCTTCGCGATGGAAAGACGTACCTGCGAGTGCTCGATGCGCGCAAGTTCCGCGCAGCCTGCGGTGAGCTGCTCGCCCTCGTACAGCGCATCAAGAGCACCGGCGACTACGCGGCCGCGAAGGAGCTCATCGAGGGCCACGGCGTGCACTTCGATCCTCGTCTGCGCGACGAAGTGGTCGCGCGCTACGCGACGCTCGACGTTCCGGCCTACAGCGCGTTCGTCTTTCCGCGGCTCGAAGCGCTGCGCAACGAGCAGGGCCACGTGGTCGACGCGAAGCTCTCCTATCCCGAGTCGCTCGAGCAGCAAATGCTCGAGTGGAGCGCTCGCCGTTAGCGACGAACGTAGTCGAGCGCGACGATCGTGGTGCTCTCGTCGCGGCTCGGCTGCGCGCGGTAGGTGTAGTCCCGGTCGTCGGGCACGATCTGCACGTAGATGTGGCGCATCTGGCCGCCGACGGCGTGGCTGTGCCAGTCGTGGCCGACGCCCTGTTCGCCCTCTGCCACGAGCCCGCCGCTCGCCACGGAGCCGTCCGCGCCGAACTTCCAGAACCACGGCCCGCGCTCGGCGTCGTTGCCGTAGAGCGCGAGCGTGTGGTCCGCGAGCTCCTCCGCCTCCAGCGGCGCGAGCCGACCTTCCCACGCGACGAACGGCCCGCACCAGCGACTCCAGCGCGTCCGAGCGCGCAGAGCCTCGCCCGTCGGCGTCACCGTCGTCGCGTCGTACTCCGCGCCGAGCAGGGGAGCGAGGCGATCGAGCGCATCCGGACGCGCCGCTCCCGCCGCGAAGCGCTGCGTGATGCCCGCCTGCACGAAGGCGTTGCCCTGTTGGAAGAAGTTGCGCGCCGCCTCCTTGCTGCTGTCGTAGTTGCAGCCGGTCGTGGTCATGCGCGTACACTCGAGGCCCGTGGGCGCGAGTCGCACCACATGCCAGCCCTGCGCGCACCATGCCTTCAGGAACTCCGGCGCATCTTCCGGGGGCAGCGTTCGAAACGCGAGCATGCGCTCCGGATCGAGAGCCAAGATCTCGTGCCGAATGCCGCGCGCGTCCCCGAGTGCGCCCGTCTCGTCGTAGTGCGTCAGGATCGCGCCGCCGATGTGCGGCTCGATCGAGGCGTGGGCCACGTTCCACAGCTTCGCTAGGCTCGCCGACGACGTCAGTTCGCTCCAGATGCGCGCTGTAGACGCGTCGACGATGGCCGTCGTGCGCTGCAGGTCGGGTGGCACGAGCTCAGGGTTCACCGCGAGTGCGGGAGACGACAGCACGGCGTCCTTGTCCGCGAGCTTCCAGTCCGCGGGCAGGTTCGCAACGCGCTCGAAACGCTGGGAATCCACACTCGAGCCACTCACCAGCGTCTCGATCACATGCGCATTCGCGCCATCGCTGCGGATGCGCTTCGCCACGCCTTCCGACGCGCGCAGTGTGTCGCGCAGGACGAGTGCATCGCCCTCCCAGCGCAGAGTCGACTCGGCGCGCGTTCCATCGACTGCAAATGTCCAGCAGCGCGTGCCGCGGCTGCGCGGATCGAGTCCATAGATCGAGCGCGCGACGCGCTGCAGCTCGCGCTCATCGCCGCTCCAGAATTCCTCGAGCAGGAACTGGCCTCCGAGAATCGGCTCGAGCCTCACGCGGTCGCGCCTGACCTTGCCGTCTTTCCCCGTCCTCTGCGCAAGCCACTCGCCAGCCACCCAGTCGTTCACGGCCGCCCACGCCAGCGCACTCGCGCCATTCGCTTCGGATGTCTCGAAGGACTCCTGCACCGCCGCGACCCACGCGCGCGCCTCGCCCGCGTAGCGCTCGACTGCGAGACCGAAGTCCTCGCCTTCGCCTTGCGCGACGGTCGAGACCGTCACCTCCGTGCGATCGGTGGCGAGCGGTTCGAAGTACAGGACGCTCCAAGTTTGACCGGCACGGCGGGCGATCCGCTCGTCCGTTCCCGCCGGAGGATCGAAGGCGAAGGCGAGCATGGCGTGCGTTTCCGCTGCGAGCACGCGCCGACGCTGCCAGAGCGGTGCCGCTCCGACGCCGCTCCACTCGATTCGGCCGCCCGGCTTCAGCTCGACGCGCACGTCGTTCACCGCGAGCGCGCGCGCGATCGCCTCCGGCTCGGTCAAGGCGGCCCACACGCTCTCGACGCTCGCGGGAAACACGATGACGTCCGTGGAGACGCGCTCGGGAGCTTGCGCCGGGACGATCAGGAGCAGCGGGAACGACGCGAAGTGCATGGCGTCAGGCTAACAGCCTGCGCGTACCCTAGTCGCGCCGCTCGCGCGGGTGACAGCGCGCTCGGGGCTCAGCTCGCGCGCTTGAACAAGTCGAGGAAGCGATCCTCGTAGTCTCGGAACAGCCCGTGGCGATCGAGCTCAGCCTTCAACTCGAGTGCGCGGGAGCGATCGCGGCGCGCCTGCGCGAAGAGCTCCTCGATGCGCGCCACGACCTCCGGTGCCGGCGCGAAGGGATCCTGCAAGCCCGTCTCGACCGCGTCTTCGTTCTCGTCGCTCGACGTCTCGACGCTCTTCGCCGAGAGTTGTGCGGCCTTCTGGAGGTTCTCGAGGTGCTCGATCAGGCCCTTCTCGATGCGCCGTGCATCGGCGAGCAGCTCCGCCAGGCCGATCGGAATTCCGGACAGCTCTGAGAACACGCGCAGCACGGCTGCGGAGGCCTTGGGGTTCGGCACGGTCGCAGCGAAGAACGGAAATTCGCCGAGCAAGCACGTGCCCGGCACTCCGCGCGCGGCCGCGAGCGTGACGAACACGCCGTTCAGGCCGGTGATTTCGCCTTCTTGCAGGCGCGTGACGCCCGCGCGATCGATGTCGGCGAGCTGCGGCGCATCCGTGACGACCGCGAAGACGCGCGGCTCGGCGCTGGGATGCGCGGGCGTCGCCATCGCGGCGAAGGTGAAGGCGCGCTCCACTCCGTGACGCGCGGCCACGTCGAGCAAGGCCTCGCCGTAGCGCGCGGCGTCGACGCTCGGCTGCTGGTCGGCGAGCATCACGATCAGGTCGCGTCCGTCGCCCGGATTGCGCCAGACGTAGAACACGCTGCGCGGGCGATCGGGCGGCTGCACGAGCCCGTCCTTCACGGCGATCGACTGGGTGGCGTGGAAGGGCCGCGCGTCGAGCTCGGCGAGGGGTTGCATGTCGAGCGCGCGCACGAGGTACGTGCCCGCGATTTGCGCCACGCCGCCCATGCCGGGCCAGACGGCGACGAGCCAAGGCCTGCGAAGCTCGCGATCCATGCTCGGCCTTTAGGACAGACGTCCCCTGAGCCCCAAGGCTCACCTTCTTCGGGTGCTCAGGGGACGCCTGCGCGCGAGCTCAGCTCTTGCGTCGGGGCTTGCCCGCCGCGGAGCTACGCCGCTTGCGGGCCGCCGCTGCCGTAGCGCGGAAATCGCAGGGAGAGCTTCTTGCCAGCCTCCTTCGCGATCTCGGCCATGAGCTCGTCGCGCCGCGCACGGGCCACCGCCAAGTCGGTGGTCTGGAGCGAAGCACGGATGCGGTGCTTGCAGAGCTCGGTGTGGTAGGTGAACGCCACCCACCAGCGCTTCCCGTTGCGCCACAGGTGGTGGTCGGGGTGCGTAGCGGGGCCGATGGAACGGGTGAAAGCGCTCGGACGCTTCTTCTTCACGGTGGTGTCCTCTGTCGGAGACGGGGAACTCCACCGGAGCGCTGCGACCCTTGCGGGACGCCGCGGGACACTTCGTTGCCGTCAGACCCTTGCGGGGCCCGCTGGCCACATCGATCGCCCTTGCGGGGCGCTCCTGGCACCTTGGGATGTCCTCCCAGGTTGCCGGACCCGCGCACTGGCGGGCCACTCCGGATGTACAGGGACGAGTATCGCCCCTACCCCGCCCTTTGGACAAGGGCTCGATGTGTCATAGCCGCGCGCGCGGCCCTGCCATCGCTGCGCGGGGCCGCCAACAGCCCATTTTTTTCGCAGGGACGGCCCTCAGGCGCGGTCCCAGAGCCAGATCCAGTTCGCGACGAGGAGGGCGCCGCCGAGCGACCACGCGACCACGCGTGCGCGACGGTCGAGCTCGAGCGCAAGACGCTGCGCGGTCGCGGCTCGCAGCAGCGTGAGAAGTGCAAATGCGAGGAGCGCGCTCATCGCGAGCGGATTCCACAGCCACGCCTCGAGCGGTCGACCTTCGAGCAGCGCGAGCACGCCGCGCGTCGAGCCGCAGCCGGGGCATGGACGTCCGGTCACGCGCTTGAACTGGCACAGCACGAAGTCGACGTCGCTGCGGCGCGCGAGCCACGCGCCGCCGCCGACGGCCGCGCCCCACAGAAACAGCACCGCGATGACCCAGCGCGGAATGCTGGGCCATCGCGTGGCGGGGATGCGGCGCAGCGCGACGCGCACGTCGTCAGGCCATCGCGCTCGCCATCAACACGAAGGCGACGAAGTAGATGATGCCGAGGATCGCGCCGAGGATGGCGAGCACGGTCCCGATGATGCCGCAGATCTTGCCGGCGTTGGTCATGCCCTGTCCCGTCGGGTCCATCGTGCCAGCCGCCATCTCCTTCAGGTCCGTATTGCCCATCAGCCACGCCGCGATGCCGAGCAGGCCGCAGCAAACGAGCGAGAGGATGCCGAGAACGAGGATCAGGGTTCCGCGGTGGGGCTTCATCGAGGGTCGCTTTCTGTCGGCCGGGCGCCGACGCGCAGAAGGTACAGAAACTCCACGCCGGGGTTTCAAGCCATCGCCGCGAAATTCGCGAGAATTCTAGCGCGGTCCCGCCGCCGCGCGCGCGTCGAGCTCCGCAAGCGTGAAACGCACGCTCGCCACGTAGGGCTTTTCGCCCTTGACCCAGTGCCCGTAGCTCGTCGCTACGAAGGTGCCGTCGCCGAGGATCTCGAGCCCGGCGTAGCCACAGTCGTATTCGTGGTGGTTGTCCATCAGGCGCACGCGGTACTGGCCGCTCGCTCCGGCGCCGATGTCGCTGTGGCGACCAACCCACGCCATCCAATCGCCCTTCGTGGGACTGTCCTTGGCCATGTCGCGGAAGGTGAGCACCAGCCTTCCATCGAGCGCATAGGCGCCGACGTGTCGATCACCGGTGAGCGCGGCATTCATCGGGCGTGGAGCGCTCCAGTTGCGCGCCTCGTCGCCGCTGAACATGACGTGCGACTCCGCGCGGCGGCGATTCTCGCGCAGCAGCATCGCCAGCTCGCGTCCGTCCGGCGAGCGCACGACGCCAGGCTCGCACAGGTGCACGTCCGAGCCGCTCCACAGGCTCGTCGGCGCGCTCCACGTGAGCCCGAGGTCGCGCGACACCGACTGCAGCAGCGTGAACGTGCCCGCGGCCTTCCCGCCCTGCTTGAGGAAGCGGCCATCGTCGTGGAAGAGCGCCGCGAGCGATCCGTCGGCGAGGCGCACGACCGACGACATCACGACGATGCCGCCGAACTCGCCGATCGGCGCGAGCTCCGTCCAAGTGCGACCGCCGTCATCGGAGTGCGACATGCGCGCTGGATAGAGACCGGAGAACAGCAATACGCGCTCGCTGCCGTCGCTTTGCGTGAAGCGGTGCAGCGTCGGCGTCTCGAGGCTCGTGGCGAAGCTCGCCGGAACCGGCTGCGGCTGGCTCCACGTGCGGCCGCCGTCCTCGCTGCGGACGATGCGGATCGCGCCCTTGCCATGGCCTTCCGGATACGCGCACAGAATCGTGTGCCCGTCTCCGAGGAGAGCGGTGGTCGGGTGTCCGAGGTACTTGGCGGGATCGCGATCCACCGTGACTTGCCGCGCGGTTTCGGCGGAGAGGTCGAGCGGGAGGACTTGGGCGCAGGCGAGGAAGAGCGAGAGGAGCATGGACCCCTTGTAGCGGAGAAACGCGCTAGAGTCTTGGCATGAAGCGCTACGGCATGGTGATTCGTCTTCAGCCCGGCAAGGTCGAGGAGTACATCGCGCTTCACAAGACCGTGTGGCCGAGCGTGCTCGCGCGCATCTCGGTCTGCAACCTGCGCAACTACTCGATCTTCGTGCACCAGCTCGACGACGGCCGTCACTACCTGTTCGCGTACTTCGAGTACACGGGCTCGGACTTCGCCAAGGACATGGCCAAGATCGCGGCCGATCCCGAGACGCAGCGTTGGTGGCAGCACACGCAACCGTGCCAAGACCCGATCCAGAATCGTGCGCCGGGCGAGTGGTGGGCGTCGATGCGCGAAGTGTTCCACCATGTTTGAGGCGCTCTGCCTCGCCCTCCTCGCTCGCATCCAGCACGCGCCGCGAGCGCTCGTCCTCGACGCGCCGATCCGCCGCTGGGACGAAGGACTGCCCCTCGGCGACGGAGCGCTCGGTGTGCTCGTGTGGGGCGAGGACTCGGTGCTGCGCTTCTCGCTCGACCGCGGCGACCTGTGGGACGAGCGCACGCCTTCAACGCTGCAGCGCGCGGATTGGACCTACGCGCGCATGAAGGAACTAGTCGCGCAAGGGCCGCAGCAGGAGCTGCACGAGCTCTTTGACGTTCCCTACGACACGGTCGCGTATCCGACGAAGCTGCCCGGCGGGCGCTTGGAGCTCGAGTTTTCGTGGGAAAACGACGCGCGTCGCTTCACGCTCGATCTCGGTGCGGCCGAAGCGTCCGTCGAGCTCTCCGGCGCGCGCGTGACGGCGCGCGTCGATGCGCAGGCGCGCGTGCTCGTCGTGCGAGTCGATGGAGCGCAGCCCGCGGCCCGGCTGATCGCACCCGCAGCCGTGAAGCAGCTGGGCTACGAGCCGGCGCTCGAAGGCCGCGCTGCGCTCGTGCAGTGGTTCGTCCAGCGCGCTGCGGATTCCATGAGCTACGCGGTCGCGTGCGCGGAGCAGCGCGATGCGGCCGGCGTGACGTTTCTCGTGAGTGTCGAGCGTGTCGACAGCGAGCCGCAGGCCTCGAACTGGATGCGCGAGCGCGTCGCACGCTCGCTCACGCCGGACGCGCGCGACAAGCACGCGGCATGGTGGGCGCAACACTGGAGCGCGTCGTCCGTGCACGTTCCCGATGCGGCGATCCAGTACCAGTACGACCTCGCGCGCTACCTCTACGGAGCCGGCTCGCGCGTCGACCAGCTCGGACACGGCGGAGCTCCAATCGCGCTGCAGGGGCTGTGGACCGCGGATTCCGGCGGCCTTCCGCCGTGGAAGGGCGACTACCACAACGACCTCAACACACAGACGACCTACGGTGCTCAGCTCGCGATGGGACATGCGCAGGCGGGCCTGTGCTTCCTTGCGCACCTCGATGCGCTCGCTCCGCGGTTCGAGCGCTTCGCCCGCGATTTCTACGGTGTTCCGGGGCTCGTCGTGCCCGGGGTGATGACGCTCGGCGGTCGCGCGATGGGGGGCTGGGGCCAGTACTCGCTCTCGCCGACGAACACGGCGTGGCTTGCGTTTCTCTTCGACGAGCATTGGCGCTACACGCTGGATCGCGAGTTCCTTGCGCGCACGGCGTATCCGTGGTGCTCGCGCGCTGGCTCGGCGCTCGCTGCGTTGCTCGAGCCCGCGGACAGCGGCGTGCTGCGGCTGCCGCTCTCGTCGAGTCCGGAGATGTTCGACAACTCGAAGCGCTCGTGGCTCGCGCCGAACTCCAACTACGACCAGTCGCTCCTGCGCTGGCTCTTCGCCGCGCTCGCGCGGCAGGCGGAAGAGCTGTCGCGGGCGGACGACGCGACACGTTGGCGTGCACTGCTCGCGCGACTCGAACCCCTCGACATCGACGCAGCGACCGGCGCACTCACGATTGCACGAGGCGTGCCCTACGCGGAGTCGCATCGTCACTTCTCGCATGCCCTCGCGCTGCATCCGCTCGGACTCGTTTCCGTCGAGGGCGGGGAAGCGGAGGGCAAGCTCGTCGATGCGACTCTGGACGCGATCCTCGCGCACGGCACGGACTGGTGGACGGGCTACAGCTTCTCGTGGATGGCCTGCATGCTCGCTCGAGCAGGGCGTGCTGATGCCGCACTCGCCCATCTCGAGACGTACCTCGCCTTCACCGGACGCAACGGCTTCCACCTGAACGGCGACCAGTCGGGCCAAGGCCACTCGAAGTTCACATACCGGCCGTTCACGCTCGAGGGCAACATGCTCGCGGCGCAGGCCGTGCACGAAATGCTGCTGCAGTCGTGGGGTGGAGTCGTGCGGGTTTTCCCGGCGACGAGCGCGCGCTGGCAGGACGTCGAGTTCGAGGATCTGCGCGCCGAAGGCGCCTTGCGCGTGTCAGCGACTCGCGGCGCTGGCCGTACCACGCGCGTGAAGCTCCACGCCGAGCGCGGCGGCCGGGTGCGTCTGCGAGATCCGTTCGGAGGGTCAGCTTTCGACGCGCTCGGCGCGCCCATTTCGCGCTCCGGAAGCGAACTCTTCGTGGAGCTCGCCGCCGGCGCGAGCGTCGAACTGCGCCGACGCTGAGCGCCTACTTGTCGGCGAGCGACTCGGGCAGCCACTTCGGAAGACGCTCGACGAGCTTGCGCGCCTTCTCGCTCGTCGGTACGCCCCACGCTTGGAAGAACGGACCGAGGTTCTTGCCGGTGGAATCGGAGAGCCGCACGAGCCACGCGTCGCGCTTCTCGTCGTCGCTCTGCGGACGCTCGTCCTTCGAGAGGGGGATGTAGCTCGCGAAGGCCTTGCGGAACGGTTCCCAGCCAAACGCGTCGCGCACCTGCACGTACATCGAGAGCGCGAGGAACGGATCGGACTTCCACTGCTCGAACTTTGCGCCGCCCGCGAGGTAGTTCTCCAGCGACGGCGGCCGATTCACACCCGGGTGGCCGCGCTCGCCCTGCGGCAACTTGCAGCACTGCTCCAGCGAGAACAGCCCGATGACGTTGTTGGTCACTTCTCCCGTCCCGTCGAAGGTCCACTCGTCGCGCTGCAGGTTGTGGCCGAGCTCGTGCACGAAGCCCCACATGCCTTCGCCCGTCTCGAGCTGCGCGAGATTCACGACCGAATCGATGATGTCGAGGTGCGTCATCACCGGATAGCCGGAGTGCATGTAGCCCGCGCTGATCTGGCGATCGGCGACGAAGCGCTCGGGCCGCGGGCGGTCCTTCGCAATGCCCACGAGCTCGGCCTGCGCGTCGAGAATCGTGTCCCAGAAGCGCATCAGCGCCTCGGGATCCTCGAGGGAGCGAATCGCGCTCGAAGGCACGCTGATCACGAGCTTGCGCGAGCCGATCTCGGCCCACGGCGCCGGCCGCGTGCGCTGCACGGAGAGCCACTCTTCGCGCGTCGTCTCGCCGAGCAGGAAGCGCGGAGCCGCAATCGCGCCGCGCACCTGCACCCGCAGTCGCCCCGCCGTGCAACCCTCGGGCACGACGACGTACACCGGTCCACCGAACGGATTTGCTGCGGTGGTGAGCTTCTCCGTCGCGGGAACCTCGAGTGCGATCTCCGGCACACGCTTCCACTCGTCGTGGTCCCACAGCCCGTCCGTGTGGCAGCCGATGCGCAGTCCAAAGCCGCGGCCGAGCGCTTCGCTCGGCAACTGCAGCTCGATCTTCGCTCCGGGGCGCGCGTACGCGCCGGTCGAGTGCCAGCCACCGAGCGAGGTGTCGAGCTCGAGGCCGATCACCTGCGACTGGGCCTCGACATCACCGGGGAAATCGGCGGCCGAGGCATGCGGCCGTACCTTGGACGTCGGCAAGCGCCGCAGCATCTCGACTTGGATGCCCATGAGCGCGCGTCGCAGCGCGTCGGCGCGCCGCAGTGGCCGCGCCTCGCTCGCAACGAGCTCCGCCTCGCGCGTCTTGACGAGCTTCTCGAGCTTGTCGCGGAATGCGACGTCGCCGTCCGGCATCCAGCGCAGCGCCAGCTGCAGCGAGCTCTGCGCCTGCGCGAGCTCCGCGTCGCTGGCGCTCGCCTTGCCCGCATCGATCGCAAGCAGCAGCTCGAGCGCGCGCGCCGCATGCACGAGCGGCGCAATCGGGCCGACCGCGATGTGACCGCTCTTGTCCGTCGCGCCCGTGTAGCCGTCCGTGTACGCGATGCCGGCGCGCGCAAGCATGCTCTGTCCCGGGCGCTGCTCGATCCGCGCGCCGCGATGGCCTTGCAGCCAACCCCACGGAGTGTCGCCACACAGGAGACCGCCGCCGCCCGCGACCCAGTCGCCGAGCCACTGCGCCTCGTCTGCCTCGAGCGACAGTGGTGCGCAGCCGATTAGCGCAAGCTTGTCGACGCCATCGGGCTTCGCGCCCCGCGGCAGCTCGACGACCTCGAAGCCCGCCTCGCGAAACAGCCCGCCGAACATTCCCGCATGCACGCCGACCTTCAGCGAGCGCGCCTTCGACTTCGCGGCCCACTCGACGAGCGCCTTCATCAGCTGCGCCGTTTCGCCCGGTCGCTTCGCTGCGGCGCCCGCATAGCCGTTGTGTCCGAACACGACGACGCGTCCGCTGCCGAGGCGTCCGCCCGCGACGATCGCCGCGCGCACCCCCGCATGCTCCGCCGCGACGATCGGAAAGGCCTTGTCGCCGAACACCGCGAGCGGACCGGGAATGCCGGTGCGTTCGAACAGCTTCACGCCTTCGACGAGCTTCGCCGCATCGTCCTGCGCGCGAGCGAGCGGCGAGAGGAGCGCAACCAGCAGGGTGACGAGGGAAAGCAGGAGTCGCATGCCCCCCTTGATACCCGCTCGGCGCGCGTTCAGGCCAGCGGGAAGACCGTGGAGCTGTGGATCTCGCGCACGCCGCTGTCGGCGACGATCTCGCGCCAGTTGTGGGCGCGCACGCCGCCGCCCGCGAGCACCGCGATGCGACCGCGCGCGCGCTCGACGAGCTTGCGCAGCTCGCGACGGCCTGCATGAGCGTCGATCGCACCTCCGGTGGTGAGCACGCGATCGACGCCGAGTGCGATGAGCTCGTCGAGAGCCGCGACCTGATCCGGCGTGCGATCGAAGGCGCGGTGGCAGGTCACCTTGAGCGGCCGAGCGAGCGCGACGAGCTCGCGCATGCGCTCGACATCGAGCGTGCCATCCGCGCGCAGCACCCCGAAGACCGCCGCCATAACCTTGCGCTCTTTCAGCCACGCGATGTCGGCGCGCATCGACTCCAACTCGGCCGCGTCGTAAGTGAAGTCGCCGCCGCGCGGACGCACCATCACGCACAGCGGCAGCTTCGACTGCGCCTGCGCCAGCTCGAGCAGGCCGCGCGTGGGCGTGACGCCGCCGACGTCGAGCCGCGAGCACAGCTCGATGCGCTGGGCGCCGCCGGCCTCCGCGCGCCGCAGGTCGGAGAGCGAGTCGACGACGACTTCGAGCAACGTCATGACGCCGAGCTCCGCGCGCGCAGGCGATCGAGCGCGACCGCCGCGACGATGATTCCACCGGTCACGAGCTCTTGCACCCAGTTGTCGAGCCCGAGCTTCGTGCAGCCATTGTCGACCACCGTCATGATCAGCGCGCCGACGAGCGTACCGGCGATCGAGCCTTGCCCGCCCGAAAGGCTCGCGCCGCCGATCACGACAGCGGCGATCACTTTCAGCTCGTAGCCCTGCGCCGTGGTCGGGTCGCCCATGGAGAGATACGCGGTTTGCAGGACGGCCGCGATGCCCGCGCAGGCGAGCGCGAGCACATACACGAGCACCTTCGTGCGCTCGACGCGCAGACCGCACAGTCGCGCCGTCTCCTCGTTCGATCCGATGGCGAGCACGTGCCGCCCGAACACGGTCGAGCGCATCGCGAGGCCCAAGAGCAGCGCGACCGCGACGAGACTCCACACTCCCGCCGGCAAGCCCGCCGCTCCGCCGGTCGTCATCAGGCCGCGCAGGCTCTCCATCGTCGCCATCGCGTCCGCGCTCTCCGCGTACACGGGCTGGTTTTGCCCGAGCCCCTTCGCGAGGCCGCGCAGTGCGCCCCACAGGCCGAGCGTAACGATGAACGGCGAGAGCTCGACGCGCCCGAGCGCGCGTCGCAGCGCAGCACCCGCTCCGAGCGCGACGACGACACCCGCCGCGATTCCACTCCACAGACCGTGCTCGCGCGCGAGCCACGTTCCGGCGCCTATTCCGAGCACGACACCGGCCACGCGGCCGAGCTCGCCCACAACCAGCGCTCCGATGCCCGCGCCGATCAACGCGCCGGTCGCGATCCCCGCGATGGCCGCAAGCCAAGCGGGCGCTCCCGCTCGCACGAGCAGCGCGATCACCATGGTGCCGAGCGCGATCGTCGAGCCGACGGAGAGATCGATGCCGCCCGCGACGATGATCCACGTCGCGCCGACCGCCGCCGTTCCGACCACGGCCGTCTGCAGCAGCATCAGCTCGTGGTTGTTCCAGCTCGTGAACTTCGCTCCGCACAGCGCGGCGAACAAGATCCAAGTCGCGACCAGCCCGAGAGCCGGCCCCAAGCGGCGCAACAGTTCGCGCGCGCTCATCGCGTTCCTCCCGCAGCTTCGAGCATCACGTTGTGTTCGTTGGTCTCCCGGACAGCGCGCGCGACCCCGAGCGAGCCGCGCGCCATGACCGCGATGCGGTCGCAGGTGCCGAACAGTTCCGGCAAGTAGCTCGACACCATCAGCACCGCTCGCGGCTGCGCACCGCGCGCGAGCTCGTCGATCAGCCGGTAGATTTCCGCCTTGGCCGCCACATCGACGCCGCGCGTCGGTTCGTCGAGCAGCAGGATGTCGGCGTCGCAGTGCAAGAGTCGCGCGAGCGCGACTTTCTGCTGGTTTCCACCCGACAACCGACCCGCGGGTTGTGAGGGCCCGGCGCAGCGGATGCCGAGGCGCGCGATCCAGTCCCGCGTGGCAGATTCCACGCTTTCGCCGCGAATCCAGCCGCCGCGCGCATGCCGCTCGAGGCGTGGCAAGCACAGGTTGTCGGCGATCGAGAGTCCGAGTGCGAGCCCCTCGCGCTTGCGATCCTCGCTCGCGAACCCGACGCCCTGCCGCCAGCGCTCGCTCGGCCCGCGCGCGCCTTCGAGCGCGAGCACGCGCAGCTCGCCCGCGACGACGCGCTCGAGTCCGAACAGCGCGCGCAGCAGCTCCGTGCGTCCCGCTCCGACGAGTCCAGCGACGCCGAGCACTTCGCCGCGCCGCAGCTCGAGCGTCGCCTCGCGCAACTTGCCGAGGCCGCGCAGTCCGTTCACGCGCGCGACGACTTCACCCGACTTCGCCGGCGAGCGCGGATAGAGCTCCGACACCTCGCGACCGACCATGGCGGCCACGAGCTTCTCGGCCGAGAGTTCCGCGCGCTCGAACGTTGCCACGCTGGCGCCATCGCGCAGCACGACAGCACGATCCGCGAGCTCGATCACTTCCTCGAGCGCGTGCGAGATGTACACGATCGCCGCACCGCGCTCGCGCAGCTTGCGCACCAGCGCGAAGAGCCGCGCGACATCTTCCGC
>Ga0169931_10008773_pt1 | contig 14689 bp, 17 predicted proteins | sample Kivu_15m_20L_FD_129675 | JGI IMG/M metagenome (GOLD analysis project Ga0169931, IMG submission 129675) | Freshwater microbial communities from Lake Kivu, Western Province, Rwanda to study Microbial Dark Matter (Phase II) - Kivu_15m_20L... | ecosystem: Environmental > Aquatic > Freshwater > Lake...
AACTCCGAACGACAACCCCAGACGTTTTCGCATCACGGGGCATCTATAAACGAAACAGGGACCAACTCAAGCGCAAAGGCAACACAAACGGGCTACGTTGCCTTCAACTCTCCCAGGAGAACCCCGGCGCCATAGCCACGCTGAAACAGCGTATGCTCCGCTCCCAGACATACCCGAGCGGTTGCGAGATCGTAAGTCCACAGTGACCGCAGCTCTCGGCGACGGGTACCGTGACACTGCCACATCGCCGACAAAGGTTGGCCTCAGCTCGCGAAGCCAGGTCTGCTGGTTCTTACGTTTGTGCCTTCACCCGATTCTGCCACTGTGCGCCCGCCGTATATCGCGGGCTTTTCTTGAGCTCGGCTCAAGGAGTGGCCGCGGCATCACCAACGACCCGGCCGCCATCAAGCGACAGGATCTGCGAGGCCATGCGTCGGGCATCCGCAAGGTCATGGGTCACGAGCAGTACGGGCAGATTCGTGGCCATCAAGAGCTCGCGAAGGACGTCGCCCAGCTCAATGCGCAGCTCCTGATTCAGTGCAGAGAACGGCTCGTCGAGCAACAGCAACCGTGGCTCGGAGGCAAGCGCCCGCGCAAGGGCGACACGCTGTGCCTCGCCGCCCGAGAGGGTGGATGGTACCCGGTTCGCAAGTTCGGTGACGCGCGCACGTTCGAGCCACGTGAGGGCCCGTTCCCGGCGTGCGCCCCCTGCCCCGCCCGGCAGGCCATAGGCGACGTTCTCCCAGACCGACAGATGGGGAAAAAGCGCGAGTGACTGAAATACGAATGCGACCCGGCGGAGGTGCGGCGGGACGAAGAGACCTTTTGCGCTGTCGAACACAGGTTCCCCATCAATGACGATGCGGCCGCTCGATGGATGCACCAGGCCTGCGATGCACTGAAGCAAGGTCGTCTTGCCTGCACCGGACGGGCCCATGACTGCGGTGATGGACGCGCTGATCTCTAGCTCCGCGTCCAACCTTGGTCGCTGACCGTCATCGCCATCCACATGAACGCGGAGCGAGATACGCGGAACTTCACCAGGCATGGGGTCTCCTGCGCGCAAGCTTTGTTCCGAAGTAGAGCGCGGCGATGGCGAACGCGGACATCACCGCCACCATGCCCGCCGCTTCCGCCTCGCGGTTGGCTTGCACGGCGTCGTAGATCGCAAGCGAGCCCGTCTGCGTGAGGCCCGGGATGTTGCCCGCAATCATCAGCGTCACGCCAAAATCGCCGAGCGCGCGGGCAAGTCCAAGCGTGAGCCCGGCGAGCAGGCCATTGCGACTGAGCGGCAGTACCACCGTCAGAAAGACCTTGAGCGGCGAGGCGCCAAGTGTCGCAGCAGCAGCCGACAACCTTGGGTCCACGTCTTCCATCGCGGCCCGCGCAGACTTCACGACGAAGGGCAACGCGGATACAAACGCCGCCAGCACAGCCGCCGTCGGTGTGAATACCAGCGGCGATCCCGTCAACGACTCATAGGCCCGCCCGAGCGCGCTGTTTCGACCGATCGCCACGAGCAAGTAGTACCCAAGCACCGTCGGCGGCAAGACCATCGGCGCCGTGATGAGCGCATCGAGCAAGTCGCGTCCAACAAAGCGCGCGCGCGACATCAGCCCGGCGATCGCCACACCGACAACGCCCGCCAACACCGTGGCGATGAGCGCGACCTCGAAGGAGAGAAGGAGTGGCTGCCAGTTCATGGTTGCCGCACCAGCTTTTCGGTGGGGAGCAAGAACCCGTACTGGCGCATGATCTTTCGGCCAGCATCCGAGTTGACGAAACGGGCGAAGGCATCGCCGCCGTCGCGATTGCTGCCACGATTGCAGACAACCAGTGCCTGATCGATCGGCTGGTGCATTGCCTCGTCGATGGCGATCCACGGGTTGTCCCTGTCATTGACGACAAGCGCCAGCGCGACGATCGCGGCGTCCACGTTGCCCGTCTCGGCGAACTGTAACGTACCACGGACGTTCTCCCCCAAAACGAGGCGCGGCTTGATGCTGTCCCATACTGCAGCGAGCTCCAGCGCCTGTTTTGCAGCCTGGCCATAGGGAGCGTGCTCGGGGTTCGCGATGGCGATGCGGCGGAAACGGGCATCGCCGAGGTCTTTGATGTTGCTGGGAGGTGCGACGCCGCCGCGTTTCGTCCAGATGGCGATCCGGCCACGTGCGTAGGGCGCCCTGGTGGATCCGTCACACGCGCCAGCACGGACAACCTCGTCCACGAAGGACACATTGGCCGCCGCGAAGACATCGAAGGGGGCACCCTCACGCAACTGCTTGGCTAGCAGCCCCGTCGAACCGAAGCTGAAGACGATTTCGCGTCCGGTCTGTCGCTCGAAGGCGCGACCGAGCGCCTCAAATGCGACGGTGAGATCTGCCGCCGCCGCCACTCGGATCGGCGCGCGCGAATCGGTCCGTGGCGTTTCACGCTTGCACGCCACAAGCGCGAGCATCATCCAAAGCCCCAACGTCGAAGGTATGATGGCGATGCGGCTGGTCATCGTCGGTTGGGGTTCGACATGTCGCGCTACCTTATAACACGGAGCGCATACCCGACACCCCCGGGCGTCCCCGTTTACCAAACGGCGGCCGTCTCTTCCTGGAGGCTCGAAAGCTAGTGCACGGCGATTTCCACCCCGAACAACACGCCAAAACCACGCGCCTGAAAACTTCTCGGATCCGGACTGAGAAGTGGAACAAGCGCGCGTGAAACGAATCCACCCTGGAAGCGACCCCGATGTGCTGCTCTCCAGCGAAAAACCGGGGACAAAAGTGCTCCGTACCCTCCGACAAGGCAAGAGCCATCGCAGAGGCCGAGGCCGTAGTCAATGAGTATGACGCCCGCCCCTGCTGCAGTTCCGAACTCGACTGCGCTGCCGCCTGCGAGCTTCCAGCGGGCACCAACTTCCGTGGAAATCATGGCCGGAATCGACAGTCTCTCCTGGGGGTAGGTGGTCCCCAGCGTCATCTGCATGGGCGTCCAATAGTATCGTTCTCGGTTTAGCCGCAGGAGCCGCAGCGTTCCGAATGAACCCAATTGCAATGTGGTCTGAAATTCTCGCTCATCATTCCAGCCTGCCTTCGCGGTACCGAGGCTTTGCCCAAACAGCAAGGGCGAAACCTCCAATCCGACCCATTCGTTGCGGTTGTCAGATGCCGTTTCGGCCGCGCTTGCGCACCGATTCAAGGGCGGAGCGGCCGAGAGCAGCCCGAGCGCGACAGTGAGTAGGATTGGCGACTGGATGAGCCTGCGAAGCATGGTCATCGAACCTTATGCAAATGACGCGCCACAGTTTCAAGGACCGGCGATGGTCGTTTCCGGTGAGCACCGGGCGTTTTCGCGGGTGAGTTGAGCGGTCGAGCGTCCAATTCTCAACACCGATTCGATGGGCCCTCAACACCTCCCCCACACCGACGCCCGCGACCTACCGACCTTCAAGGGGAACCAGGCGAGCCGACTTGATGCGATCCAGGCGAAACTGCCGCGCCGCCTGCTTGTCCAGATCAAAACAGTTGAGCAGCGTGAGGCTGCGCTCCATGACAACGGTGTCGATTCGGATGGTTCGCGTGCTCATCGCCCCCCGCTCGGCCTGATACTCAATGACAAGGCAACGGTGCTCAAACAAGGCCTGCTCGATCACCTTGCGGATCGGTTCATCGACGGGTAGTGCGGGAACGCCGACAAATTGAAGACGCTGCATATGGGTCAGCAGCTCGCGCTGCGCCGAGGCCGACAGGGCACCGCGCACCTTGTCGAGCGCGGAAGCGAGCGTTTCCGCAAAAGGCAACAGTCGCAGCTCCGTCGCAAAACGTCCCACGGTGACGAGCAACGCGGCCTCTCTCGCATTGAGGTTCACGGGCGGTAGCGTGTAGGCGCGATCGAGCGCATATCCGCCGCCACGACCCCGTTCGGCCTGAACAGGCAAGGCCGCCTCCCTGAGGGTGTCGAGGTCTCGGTAGACCGTACGAACCGTCACGCCGAACCGCTCGGCGAGGGTCTCCGCGGTCACGCCCGTTCGCCGCGCCCGCAAGAGCTCGGCCATGGCGAAAAGACGGGCCTGTCGGCGCATTCAACAATCCTGACATAAGGCTGACACTTGTCACCCGCAAAGTGGCTTTGCAACGGGGCCCGCAGGGCGCCCATCCCACCACCTGAAAGGAATCTACCCATGAAAAACGCAATCAACTGGTTTGAACTTTTCGTATCCGAACTCGACCGCGCCACGGCCTTTTACGAACGCAGTCTGGACCTGAAGCTCAAACGTGAGCTCTTCAACGGCCAGGCCATGGCGGTCTTCATGGCCGAGGACCCTGCAGTCGGCGGAGCGCTGGTTCACAGTTCCATGCGCAAGCCCAACAGCGACGGCACGGTTGTCTACCTGAACGTCAGCGGCAAACTCGACGAGGTGCTCGGGCGGGTACCGGCCGCCGGTGGCACGGTCATCATGCCCAGGACCGACATCGGCGAGCCGGGCTTCATCGCGCTCATTCGTGATACGGAAGGCAACACCGTGGGGCTGCACTCGCCACGGTAGGTTGAACAAGAAGAAGTCGAGGGACTGTCTATCAGTTGTCACGCTCGTGGCACGAAGCTGAGTCGAAACTGCCCCTCGCTCTTCAAATCGCTCGCCTAGAAAGCGGTCACAACCCAATTCTGGAGACCATTGATGACCGTCCGTAACAAAATTGTTTCAAGACTTGCCCTCACCACCGTTCTTTACCTTGCCGCTTCTCCTCGTCGCCTGTGATGACGACGATGGTGGCGATACGAACACCATGGACGGCGCTGTTGCCGACGCTTCAAGCAGCGGCGGCTCGCCTGGGACCGCGCCAACAGGCGGCGCTGGCGGTGCTTCAAAAGCAGATGCTCAGGTAGACTCGGCTGTGGTCGCTGATGCCTCGGTTCCAATGGACGCGGCCTTTGCATGCGAGCCTGGCTTCGGCATCGGCGCTGGCGAGTTCACTGAGTCGATGGGCTCCATCGACATCAAGAAATCCGATGGCACCAAGGTGCTGACGACAAGCCTCAGTCTCGGAATCGGCAGTGCGGTGTACCGAGATCCCAAGGATCCGGAAGGTGTTTTCTGGGCGGTCACCGATCGCGGCCCGAACTATGACTGTGACAGCATGGAGCTCGATCCCGCTGGTATGTTTTGCGACGCCGCGAACAAGGTATTCGGCAAGCCCACCTTCTCACCGACGATCGTGAAGGTCACACTGAGCCGCGGTGCGGGCCCGACCTGCCCGCTCAACGTCACCGTATCCGACAAGCTGGCGATCGCCGATAAGGACGGCATGGGTATCACAGGTTTGCCGATCAGCCCGGCCTACAATACCGAGGCCGCTGTGAGCATCGACCAGGCCATCATCCCGGACAACGACAACGGCATGGACACAGAGGGCCTGGTTCGTCTCGCAGACGGATCGTTCTGGGTCTCCGAAGAATACGGCCCGAGCCTCGCGCACATCAGCGCAGCCGGAAAGGTCCTTGAGCGCGTGACGCCCGCAGGCGTGAAGCCCGCTGGCGCGATTCCCTACGCGCCGAACTACCCGGTCACCGACGGCTTGCCCGGCATCCTCACGAAGCGCAAGCAGAACCGCGGCTTCGAGTCGCTCGCCCTGTCGCCCGATGGCAAGTTCCTCTACACCGCGCTGCAAAGCCCCATGCGCAATCCGGACAAGACTGCAGGCGACAAGTCGCTCGTCATCCGCATCCACAAGATCGCGCTGACGGCCGGTGGTGCGTTTGAAAAGATGGACGGCGAATGGCTTTACTTGCTCGACAACGAAACCACCTTCGTGCTGGCCGACAACATCGCAGTGAAGCGCACCGATCTGAAGCTGAGCGAGATGGTGGCCCTCGCCGAGGACGATCTGTTGATTCAAGAGCGCACGGACCTCGTGACGAAGATCTACCGCGCCACCTTGACGGCTTCGACGAAACTCGATGCCGCGAAGTGGGATGATGTCGCGACGACGCCCACGCTTGAACAATACGCGAGCACAGATGCTGCGTTCACCGGTGTGAAAGCCATCTCCAAGAATCTTGTGTTCGACGGCGTCGTGCGTTCACGGGCCATGTCCGTTCCGGCATTGCCCAACAAAATCGAGGGCATCTTTGTGATGGGTAACTTCCTCGTGTTCGTCAACGACAACGACTTCTCCGGTACGCAGAAGACCGTCGTGACCCTGCTGCCGCGACCGGCCGCCTCCAAGTAATTCGCAGCACGAAACACCGGTCCAGTCGTCCGTTCCACGCAGGAACGGCGACTGGGCCAAATTCGTTTTGGGCGCGGGATTACCGGCCTTTGTTGCTCTCGGCGACTCAGACAGTTGTCAGGTATTCCGAGATAATCCGACCGGCGAGCCAGGTTGCCATGGAATCGCATGGCTGACCTCGGCGAGCTTGCACAACATGATGGAATGCGCAATCGTTCCGATCACATGTCACGCCCGCAGACCCATACGGTTCCGCTTCAAGTCGTTGGTCTCATCGGATGGCTGTTGTTGACGTTCGCTGCCGCGGCATTGGGTGGTTTCGCGTCAGCAAGTGCAGGCGACTTTTATCGAGAGATGGTGCGTCCCACGTGGGCGCCGCCGGGTTGGCTCTTCGGTCCCGTATGGTCGGTCTTGTATACGCTGATGGGCATCTCCGCGTGGCTCGTGTGGCGAGCGCGTGGTTTCACCGGAGCTCGACCTGCGTTGCTGGTGTTCATCGCTCAGCTGACCGCGAACGCCCTGTGGTCGTGGATATATTTCGCGTGGCGACAGGGGGCCCTGGCCTTCGCAGAGATCTTGCTGCTCGGGAGCCTGATCGTGGTCACGATGTTGTTGTTCCGCCGCGTAAACCGCATCGCTGCCTGGCTGCTGTTGCCGTATCTCGTGTGGGTCACGTTTGCATCTGTACTCACACTCGCGACCTGGCGGCTCAATCCAGGGTTGTTGGGATGAGCATGGCGTAACTGTCCGCGCATTTCGTGCGACGTTGCTTGTTACGGCAGTGTCACGGGTCGTTCATCCGTCAGAAATCAACGCACGGCTAACGTCCGGGGCGATGACACGAAACGAATTGACGGAAAAGATCGTATTGCTTCGTATCACCAAGAAGCTGACCTGGAAGCAGCTTGCACAGGCGGTCGGCAAGAGTGAGGTCTGGACAACGTCAGCGTTGCTCGGTCAGCAATCCATGAGCGCCACCGAGGCACAGGCCGCCGGCGAACTTCTGGGGCTTTCGCCCGAGGAATATATGTTGTTGCAGGTCTGTCCGGTCAAGGGCGCTCTCGATCCGGTCATACCCACCGATCCCCTGATCTATCGGTTCTACGAGATCATGCAGGTCTACGGCACGACGCTTAAAGAGGTCATCCAGGAGGAATTCGGCGACGGCATCATGAGCGCGATCGACTTTGAGATGTACGTCGACCGCGTCCCTGACCCCAAGGGCGACCGGGTGAAGGTCACCATGAACGGCAAGTTCCTGCCCTACCGCAAGTGGTAGCGACCCGGCGCGCCACCACAATCGTAACACAACCCGTCTTCATCCCCTCGGGGCGATGGGCGCACCCTTGAACCGACCCCAGGCGATGAAGGCCGCGAGGCCGCCAAGAACCAGATTCGGAATGATCATCGGGAACTCACCGCGGCTGATGTGCGTCACCGACGCAAGGACCATGACCGTCAGAAGACCGGAGGCCGCAACAGGAGTGAGCTTCGGCAGGATACGAGTCGCAGCAGGCAGAATTAGCCCAACGGCACCAAGCAGCTCCACAATGGCAATGAAGCGAACGGCTCCGCCCATCGCACCGGTCACCCAGGGCATCTGTGCCGCGAGCTGTTCCATCGGTGCGGATGCTTTCATACCGCCGGCCATCAGGAATGCGGCGGAGAGAAGTCCCTGTGCGACCCAGAGACCGATGTGGAGCCCCTTGCTGGGTGCCAGGGTTGTGGTGCGGGGAAGCGTGACTGAGTTGTCCATGAGCGTGTCTCCTTGTTGACGGTTGATGCAGTCAGCATGGCGCTGTTTTTGGTTGCGAACAAGACAACGAAATCGCAACATGGTGTTCTAAAATGGAAACACAGGTCGATCTTCAACTTCTCGCCGTCTTCTCGGCCGTTGCCGAGCAGTCGAGCTTCTCGAAGGCCGCAGCGAAGCTTGGCGTCGCCAAGGGCACCGTCAGCCGCTCCATCACGCAGCTTGAGGAGCTCCTTGGTGTCGAGCTATTGCACCGAACGACCCATCACGTCTCGCTTTCGACGGCAGGCGAAGCGCTCCACGAACGCACGCGCGGGCATCTCACCGCGCTTCGCGCTGCCGTCGTCGAACTGCCAGAGCGAGAGGAGGCCCCCTCGGGTCTCCTGCGCATGACGGCCACACCGGACTTCGGAGCAATCGTACTACCGTCGATCATCGCAGATTTCTCACGGCGATATCCCGCCGTGCGATTCGACATCAACCTGAGCGAGCAGGTACTCGATCTCGTCAAGGAGGGCTACGACCTCGCCATAAGGGCCGCCGCCGGACCCCTCAAGGACTCCACATTGACGGCACGCCGCATCGGCAAGGGCACGGCCGCCTTCTATGCGGCCCCCTCGTATGTGGCGCGACGTGGGCGGCCGAAGCAACTGGGCGACGAGCGGCACACCTGGGTTTCGCACCGGGTGGTCGCGCGACGCTTGAAAACGAAGCCCGAGTCGGTGCAGTTTCTGGTGGACCACTTCCTTCTCGCTCGCGATCTCATTCGCGACGGCGTCGGCGTCGGCCTCCTGCCGACCTTCGTGGCCCGCACCTACGTTCGCGAGGGATTGCTGGAGGAAGTCCCGGTGAGCGGTCCCTCGGAGATGGCTGGCGACATCGTGATGGTGTACCCGACGAGCGGGCAGACTCCCAGGAAGGTCACGGCCTTTCGAGACTTCGTTGTCGAGGCCCTACGAGCGGGCCTCTGACGTTCGACAAGCTTATTCTTGCTATTCAGCCCGGTGGCACAGGATGCACTTGGCGTCACCGGTACCGTCGGCGGGATTGAAGGGCTTTTTCCCCAGGGCATCCGCAATGAAGGGAAGGATCTTCTCCGCCATGAACTTGGCCTCCTCGGGATCTTCCTCGAACATGCTCATCGCGAACTTGGGCAAGCTGGTGCTCGGCATCTTGAAATTGACCTCCTTCGGGTTGGGTCCGTGGCACAGGCTGCACTTCACGTCCCCATATTTCTCGGGATTGAACGCGCTGAATAGCTCGCGCGCCTTCGGCATGACAACGGTATTCATGACCTCGCCTTTTTCCTCCACGGTCATGGTCTCCCAGGGCTTCTTCTCGTGCGACGCGGTAACCGTCTCGGTTGCCGGTGGTGACTGGGTCGAAGTGGTGCTGCAGGCGACGGAGAAAACGGACAGCAAGGTCACAGCGCAAAGGGTGTTTCTCATGGTTGGTTCCTTTTCGAGGTAAATTTTTCGACGGCTTGGATGTCAGAAAAAAGCAAGCGTTACAAGAAAACATACTGGCCGCGCCTGGCCTCTTTTGGGTGCGCCATCAGCGGTTTCGCTTGCGGGACTTGCGCGCCAGCTTGCGTTGCCTCTTCTTTGCCGAATTCGCCGCGGCGCGATTTTTCAAGGAGGCAGTTGGTACAGGTAGATTTATCGAATCTGGCAAGGGTCGCCCCTGCATCGATCGCATGAATGCCTCAAGACCCTCCTTAGACCTCATGTCGAATCCCGATTCACTCCCGTGCATGATCAGGGACTTGGCCATGCCAAAGTTGTTCGGATCGGACATGGTGTCTTCAAGACGCTCGACTGCATCTCCTGCGAGTACGCCCAGGCACCCGTCGGCGGACTTCAGCCCCATGACCCGTTTCAAATATGCAAAGAGTGCGCGCGTTTCTCCGATGATCTCGCCTGCAGCGGAGGACTCGATGCTGACCTTGCGAGGAATGATGTCGAAGATGATCTCATCAAGCTCGTCCGCTGTTAAGGTGGCAACCGTCGCACCGAAATAGTTTGCGGCGAAGTCCATGACGAGCTGGCAATACTGCTCCTCGTGTTGACCTTTCGCCTCGGGCGAGGCCAGAAACAGCTTGACGAGCCGATCCTCCAGCGGCGCCCGCGCGTCATAGTCAATATCACTGCCATCTCCGATCGCATCGGCCAACATCGAAAATATTCCGGCCAGCAAATATGCTTCGTCGCTTGTGTCGGACGGGACGTTTTGCCTCGTCTTGTCAGTTTTCTTCGTCATGCGTTTTGCTTCCTGGAAACAGAAATCCGGAATTGTGTCGAATGTACATGGATGCGTTGAGATTTCGCTGCCGATTGGCGGCTTTCCATGCTGACCTCGGCAGATCCTCGGAAACGATATCGTAAGTCGGATTCAAGCAACGTGGCAATCGACTCTCTCCGTTGATCTTGACCGGTGCAATGGTCGCAATCCATAGTTGCACACCGTGGAATCCACAGATATGGGCCTCCTCGTCTCGCTTGATGCGCTCCTTCAGGAAGGCAGCGTGACGGGCGCCGCTTTGCCCGAGCTATGTTCACTGGGAATTCAACCGGCGAATCAAGCAGCTTGCGCTGCCGCGCATTCGCTTTCACGACCTGCGACATTCCGCGGCGTCGTGGATGCTGAGCCTCGGTTTGTCACCGCGTACTGTTGCTGATACGCTGGGACACCGGAACATCGAGACAACACTTATGATTTATGCGCATGTGTGTCTCGACCAGAAGCGGGCGGCGGCGGAAGCGATCGATGCGGCGATCGGTCCTCGTGCGATCGATGCTCTCGTGAAGGTCATCACCGGTGATCGCATCGACATGAATCGAAGCATCGCGCCATATCGAACGGCAGCGAAGTTGGAGGAGTTCTTCACCGAAGATCTGCCGAAGCAGTTCAAGGCGGTGGCCAAGCAGCTCCGCATCGACGACGAGCGGACCGACCTCGACGACAACTTCAAGCAAGTCGCGCGCGGGCTCGTGCAGGTGGTCAACGGGCTCGCGCCCATCCGCAACAAGACAAGCGACGGTCACGCCCGCGAGCGAAAGCCCGAGGCGCACCACGCCCGCGTGATCGTGAACGCGGCGAAGACCGTCGCGACGTTCCTCGTGGAGTCCTACCTCGTGCAGCGCGAGCGGGGGCTTTTGTCCGCCTCGTCGAAGTCGGAGGCGGCGCGATGACCCGCAAAAAGCCCCCCGCTCCCGCATCCATCGTCCGTTCCTCGGCGGCCGAGTACCTCACCTTCGTTAGCGCGACCGGCAACGGCGGAGTCGAGGCGGTCTATGCCGACGAGAACGTCTGGCTCAGCCAGAAGATGATGGCCCAGCTCTACGATGTGGAGGTCCCGACCATCAACTACCACTTGAAGAAGGTCTTTGAAGACAGCGAGCTCAAGGCCGAGTCAGTTATTAGAAATTTTCGAATAACTGGTCCCGATGGCAAGACCTACGACACCAAGCACTACAACCTCTCGGCCATCATCGCCGTCGGCTACAAGGTCAACTCCGAGCGCGCGGTTCAGTTTCGCAAGTGGGCAACCGGCATCGTCGAAGAGTTCACGATCAAGGGCTACGCGATGGACGATGAGCGCCTCAAACGTGGCGGCTCTGTCCTTACCGAGCAGTACTTCGAGGAGCAGCTCCAGCGCATCCGCGAGATCCGTCTCTCGGAGCGCAAGTTCTACCAGAAAGTCACCGACATCTACGCGACCGCCATCGACTACGACGTCACCGCGCAGGTCACGAAGCGCTTCTTCGCGACGGTGCAGAACAAGCTGCACTGGGCTATCCACGGGCAGACCGCTGCTGAAGTCATCGTGGACCGCGCCGACGCTTCCAAAGAGCACATGGGCCTGCACACCTGGTCAGACGCTCCGCTCGGGAAGATCCAGATGTTCGATGTGGTGGTTGCAAAGAATTACCTCAACCAAGACGAGCTCGAACAGCTCTCTCGCCTCGTCAGCGCCTACCTTGACATCGCCGAGAACATGGCTCGGCGCAAGATTCCCATGACGATGCAGGACTGGGAAGCCCGGCTGAACCGCTTCCTCGACGCAACCGACTACGCGGTTCTCTCAGACGCAGGCAAGGTGACCGCCGAGATCGCGAAGGCGCACGCCGAGAGCGAGTTCGAGAAGTTCCGGATCGTGCAAGACCGCCTCTTCCGGAGTGACTTCGACCGCGTCGTCGAAGAGGCCAAACAGCTCGGTGCAGGTGACAAGCCGAAGAAGCTCCCGCGCAAGGGGAAGAAGGCATGACGCTGTCCCAGTTCACCGTCTGCGGGATCGCCAAGTGGCATACGGGGCCCGCCACATGACCACCAAGCCCAAGAAGATCGAGACCCACCTTGTCGAGTGGAAGGAGTCGTGGCGCGACGAGTACCTGAAGTGGCTCTGCGGCTTCGCCAACGCCGACGGCAGCTCACGGGCAACGCGATCTCGACGTTCCTCCTCCGCAAGTTTGGCCGCACTTGGGACAGCGCGCCTGTGCCGAACGTGGCAGTCGAGGACCTGAGCGCCGAAGCTTTCAAGCGCTTCAAAGCCTACGCGCGCAACAGCGATCGCATGCCGCAGGGCTCGCTGTCACCAGGCCGCGCCGAGCTGATCGAGCGCCTTCGGTTGACCGAGACAGGCATGCTCAAGCGCGCGGCACTGCTCCTCTTCCACGAAGACCCCGAGCGCTGGGTCACCGGCGCCTGGGTGAAGATCGGCATGTTCCGCGGCGGCGCCGATCTCGCGTTCCACGACGAGGCGCACGGGGATCTGTTCACCCAGATGGACAAGACCCTCGAGCTTCTCCACACGAAGTACATGGTGGAGTGGATCAGCTACCGAGCGCCTGGTTCGAGGCGCTCGGGTACACGATCACAGGAGGACCCTCTATCGCGCCCGGCGAGCCCGGCCAGGAGAGGCGGACCTACGCCGACGTCGTGCTCGACGGCCGCGTGCGCGACGCGCTCGCGCGGCTGAACCCAACCGTCTCACGCGAAGGCATCGACGAGGCGTTCCGAAAGCTTTCTCGGATCTCATCGCCGCAGCCGGTCGATGCGAACCACGAGCTGCACTACTACCTCGTGAATGGCGTCAGCGTGGAGTACCTGCGCGCCGACGGCACCATCGGCTACGACCCGGTGCGCGTCGTCGACTTCTGCGGAGGAAGGTTCTCCGGACGGAACAGCTCACGAAATTGCGCGTCCGTCAGCGTGGGATATCGAACGCCGGTCGCGAGCTCGCGTCATCTGCTGCTCTGCTTGGTGGCTCGCTTCACACGCGCGAGTGCCTTCTTGAGCCCAGCGTCCTTTGCGTTGGACAGATCGGCGACGACGGTCGTGATCGGGAGCTTGTTGCCGCGACGCCCCACGACGTCCGCGAAGATCGTCTCGTCCTTGCGAAGTCGCGCCAGCTCCTCGAGGAGTGCGTCGGCAGCAGGTCGCTCGCTCTCGTGACGGATGTTGGCGACGACAAGCTGGGCACGCTCGATTCCCTCGTACCCGTCCGAGAGCGCCCGGTGCTCCGTCGGCTCCGGTGCAGGTGCGCCCTTCAGACCCGCGAGCTTCGACCGCATGGCGCGGCGTGTGTCGTCAAACATCTCGGGTCGCGCGCGCACCGTCCCGGCAAGCGCCTCTCCGAACACGCCGCCGAGCAGTCGTGCCAGCGCCTCAGGGTCATCGAGCGCCTGTGTCAGTTGGGCCAGCGACGCCTCGTGCGCTGCGGTGTGGTCGCGTCGGATGCGCCGGAGCAGCGAATGTCCCGCCGCAGGAATCGGGGCGATGAACACGGAAAGGTCCACGAAGTCGAGCGGCAGATCGCCCTCGATGAACACCGCCTCGGAGTACTCCTGCATGAAGTCGGACGTGAAGAACGCATCGACGTTGCGCTCTGCGAAGCGATAATGGGCGACCTCGGCCGCGCCGCGATCACGGTACCGGCGAAGCTCGGGTTGGTTCATAGGCGCAGACACCTGCTCCTTGCGAAGGGCCGCGTCGTGCACGGCGCGAACGCAGATGGCGAACGCAACCTCCGCGTCGAGCGCACGTTCGATGAACGTCGTCTTCCCTGCGTGGTGCGGGCCACCGACGTGGACGAGAGCGCGCTCCCTCACAGTCCAAACTCCCGGCCGAGTACCTTCGCGATGAAGCCACCGGCGGGCTCGCCGGCTACCAGCTTGCGGATCCGCTCCTTCACCTCGGCGTCCGCACCTCGTCGTTCTGCTGCGGCTCGCGTCGCGCGGTACGCGTCCCATACGTCAGCGCCCGTGATCTCGTAGCCGTACCCCTGGACGAGCCAGTGGAGCGAGAGCAGGCCCGCGCCGATAGCGAACGCGGGCTCCTTCTCGCCAAAGTCGCGCGCCGCGCGTGCGAGCGTCTTCGGATCACACGGCGTGCGGCTCGCCAGCGCGAGCGCCTCGTCGTAGAGGCCGGCGTCCTTCGCTGCGGCGAACCACTTACCCTCGTCGCCGGGCGTCGTCTTCACGAGGTCCGCGAGGATCTCGCCCGCAAGCTTGTGCGGGTACTTCTTCGCGACAGCGCGGAAAGTCGCGAGGTAGGTGCCGGCCTGGTTCGCCTCGAGCCCGTAGCGCTCGTACGCCTCGTCGATGAGCCCCGAGGAGAGCAGCACCTCCTCGCAGGCGCGCGCGATGGCGACAGGGCTGTCGTTGAGACCTCGCCCCTCCTCGGCGTAGCGAATGGCCTCGGCCTTCTTCCC
>Ga0169931_10008774_pt1 | contig 14689 bp, 9 predicted proteins | sample Kivu_15m_20L_FD_129675 | JGI IMG/M metagenome (GOLD analysis project Ga0169931, IMG submission 129675) | Freshwater microbial communities from Lake Kivu, Western Province, Rwanda to study Microbial Dark Matter (Phase II) - Kivu_15m_20L... | ecosystem: Environmental > Aquatic > Freshwater > Lake ...
GCTGGCGGAGTGTTGTTGAAGGGTGCAGCTGGTGAGCTCGCAGCGGGCGCCGATGTTCGATTAGCCACGAACGCAGGAGGCTGCGCGACCGGAAGTTGGAATTGGGGGGAATCGGCCGTCGAGGCGGGATTCGAGGCAGCTTGGTTGGCAGCCGAAGCGCCGAGGTTCTGATTCACCATTTGTTGGTTAATCGGCTGCAGTTGTCGTTCAGCACTCGCGACGGGGTTGGGGTTGAATTCACTTCGCGAAGGGTTGCTTGGTGACTGAGAAGAGGGTGTGAGCGCTGCACCTGCAGCGAGAGACTTGAGTGGATCGACCGCAGCAGGCGCTGAGTTGATTGGAGTTGTCGGTTTCGGAGTGGCGACCTGTGCATTGTTCTGAGGAGCCGCCGGGCTGGACCAAGTTGGTGGGGCACTGCTGCCAGGCGCATTGCCAGTAGGCTTCGAAAACGCAAAGTCACCGCCTGCTGAGACCGGGTTACCGGATTGTGATGCGGGGGCGATGGCATTCAGAGCATTGTTTGCTTTTTGGTTCAGGTCATTCGCCGCTTGATTTAAGCTGTTGTTTGCAGCATTGGCCAAGTCGCGACCTTGCTGCTGGAATTGACCGACGACTTCATTCGCATTGCGGGTGACTTGTCCCGCCGCTGCTTGAGAGCTTTTCTCGATGTCTGAGGCGAGTGTTCCCGCAGCCTGTTTCACACCTTCGGCACTCGAGCGCGCCATTTCATACGGTTTGCGAGTTGGCTGTGTGCCAGGCGGAGCGCTCCCCGGCTTGGTTGAGCTTTCTGGAGTCGATGACGAACCGGACTTACCAGCGACCATGGGTGCGGTTGGCTTAGCCAAATCGGCCGGCGATTTCACAGTGCCTGCTGGGGCTTCGCCTGGAATTTCGGTTGGTTTGCGCTCGCCTGCTTGCGAGCTGGCAAGCTGAGTCTGCTCGGCCACATCGAAATGTTCGGAAGGAGGAGCAAGATCTTTGTCCTTCTTTTTGAACATGGCAAAGTCAGGCCATTTGGGCGATGGGAACTTCGTTGATTGACAACCCGTTGCCATGATGGCCAAGAGGATGAGTGCCGGCAGCCAGACCAGACGGTTCATGACAGGACTTCCTTGTACGTTACGGCTCGATCCAAGCGGTTTCAAAAAACCATCCCCAAGCGATTCGCAGGTCGATACCGCGACTGAGCGGCCCGCTCGACCATGAAATAAACAAACGACTTGAGGCTAATCTGACTAAGCAATCCTTTGCTCGACGCCAGACCTGGGCACACCGGTTCCGGAGAAACCGTTGCGGCGGGGATGTTAGGGAGCCGAAGGGGGGAGCGTCAAGGCGGAAATCGGGCCGAATTCGGCTGTTTAAAGAACTTGGCTGGAGGTCTGAGCGGTTTTCTTTATGCCATCGGGCCAGAACATCTTCAAGGACGCACTTTTGGCACCTTCCCGCGGTACGGCGGATAAAAGAACCGGCGTGAGATAAAGAACATTTGACTTTTACCCCTCGGGCGGACTTTCCGCACTCCAGTCGCTAGTTGAAGTGCAAATCCGCGTTACTCCGCCAAGATTGATTAGACGTTAACACCGCGCTATAAAACACCGCGCAATAAAAAACGGAAACCCGCCTGAGACGAGTTTCCGTTTCGGATTTCGGAATCGAATTCCCCGAGCCGACTTGCCCAAGCCTACTTAGTGGCCAGGAATCGCTTGTTGACCGCAGCCCAATCGATCACGTTGTAGAAAGCCGTGATGTAATCGGGGCGGCGGTTTTGGTAGTTCAGGTAGTATGCGTGTTCCCAAACATCGATACCCAGCAATGGCGTGCGTCCTTCCATGATTGGGCTGTCTTGATTGGCGGTCGCTTCGATGATCAACTTGCCCTTGTCCAGAGAGAGCCAAGCCCAGCCGCTACCAAAGCGATTGGTGGCAGCTTCGGTGAACTTCTGCTTGAAATTGTCGAAGCTTCCGAAAGTCGAATCGATCGCAGCGGCCAGATCACCGACTGGAGCGCCGCCGCCTTTGGGGCTCATGATGGTCCAAAACAGAGAGTGATTGGCATGGCCACCACCATGATTACGGCAGGCAGTGCGGATGTTTTCCGGGACGGCAGAGAGGTTTGAAATCAGCTCTTCAACCGTTTTCTTGTCCCATTCGGTGTCCTTGATCGCCGCATTCACTTTGTCGACGTAGGTCTTGTGGTGCTTGGTGAGATGAATCTCCATCGTCCTCGCATCGATATGAGGTTCGAGCGCGCTGTAATCATAAGCCAGTTTGGGAAGTTCAAAAGCCATCGGGAAATCCTTATCTACTGGTAAATGCCTTGAGTTTCAAATCGTCAGTCATAAACGTCGGCGACTGATTGGGTTCGCATCCTAACTGCGAAGACGTTTCAGTCGGGACTTGCTGGGCGAGCCGAATTGCCCCCGGCAAATAACAGTCCGGCAAATGGCAATCCTGCATCTGGCCAATTGGCAAAACGGCCGCGGAGAAACGCTTAAATCGAACCGCTTTCTCTGCTCGCAGGATACCGGATTTGGTGGGAGAGGACAATTGGCGAGAAACCGGCCGAAGAGTGCGACAGAACTCCCCAGAGGTCAAGCTTTTGTCGTGAAAATGTGAGTCCCGGTGATGGGCGGGAGACGCTGCGACCCAATAAAGGCTCATACAGAAAGGAGCAGCAAGGCGGCTGCGGCGGAGGATCAACCGATCCGTTTTGCGGGACCGCCAAGCGGCGTTTGTCCCTTAAGTAGAATCTTGCTCAAAGAATCAATAGCGAGGTTTGCTTTCCGTCGCCATCTCGGGACGTTTGATATGGTCATCCGGCGAATGCAGCATGGTGAGCGAGAGGAATGTTTTCAGCAGTTGTTCTGCAGAAGAGGGGCTGGGGTTATTGGACCAGCGGCTCATCTCCTGCCGAATGTTGATTCGTAAAAAGAGCTGAGCCTTTGAGTAATCTTGCTTGAGCTTCTCCGGCACGGAGTCCGTTGTCTTGAGTTCAAGTTCGCAAATCAGAGTTACCTTGCGACTGTTTCGTTTGGGATCGGCTTGAGTGATTCGCAGAGAAATGAAACCGTCCTCGACACGGATCAGTTCGCCATCCAATTCCTCGATGAAGCCCCGGATTTTCTCCAGCATCATCACCAAAGGAAGTGCAACCGAGTATTCCTCGGTTACAAGTGGCTCGTGTGTCAGCGAACGCCACTCTATTCCCGACGCGACTGACTTGGTGGTGCCATCCAAATTCTGCGGAACTTCCGCATCGGTCATCAGGCTGGAGGCTATCACGCGGTTACGCCCCAGTTCTTTCGCTTTCAGCAGTGCTTGGTCAGCGCGAACGAAAAGCCCTGTCGCTGAATCATCGGGGACTAATTCGGAAACGCCAAAGCTTGCGGTAATGCACTTTCCACCCAAAGTGGGCTGGCGGGTCGAAGCCAAAGCCGAGCGGATTTCCTCTGCCCGCTCCAAAGCCGCTGGTTCGTCACAATTCGCGCAGAGGATTACAAACTCTTCACCGCCGTAGCGCGCGACAAAGTCGTGTGTGCGGACAAACTTTTTGATGTGCTGAGCGAAAGCGATAAGTGCCTGATCGCCGACATGATGTCCAAAGTTGTCGTTGATCTGCTTAAAGAAGTCGATGTCGGCAATGATGATGCTGCATTTCAAACCGATCGCGAGATGGGTTCGAACGTATTCGTCCAGCAGGCGTTCAAATTCGGCTCGGTTCGCGACTTGGGTTAACGGGTCGAGGACCGCGAGCGCGTAGAGTTCATTGAGTTGCTTTTGCAGTTCCAACTGCGTCGACGTGTCGACCACAACGACCGTCGCGCCGATCATTCTTCCATCTTTGTCGTGCACAGGATGGAAATTGAGTTCCACCTGAAGTTCTCGCCCGCTCCGCCCAGTCAAAACAAAGTGCTCGGTAACCGTCGCACGCTTTTGCATCCAGCTTTGAAACGGACAGGGGCTGTCTTGTAGGGCCTCGCCTTTGAGGTCGCGCAGTTGTAATAAACTCGGGGAGAACTTTTTGCCCAGCACCGTGTTGCCGATCCCGGTCAATTGCTCCATCCCCAGATTCCAAGCCGTGATGTGGCAGGCTAGATCGAGAAAGACCACGCCCTCAATCAAATTGTCGAGCAGTGTCTGGAAAAAGAACGCCGAGTTGCCGCCGGCAGCCATCGGGTGAGTGGGCAGAAAGGTCTCACCCTTGGGATAGCCAGAACCGTGATCGAAGGCTGTCTGAGACATGGAATCAAGGGCTCTGGAGAAGGGGGAAGGCGGTTTCGCGGGCGTCTCGATCGGGCTAATGAAATTCGAGGGCGCGAACGCCAACCCTTTTCTGTTTCGGCACGAACCGAGAAACGATGTCGTTTCTTCGGGCAAGGAAGTCTAAGTCGCACGATCGGGGGAGTCAAAGCTGTCCGGGCAGACGTTTGGGCCATGAATCGCCGGGTCATATCAATTGTGATGGATTTGCCTAAAATTCGACCTCAGTCATCTAGGCGAGCGATGAGGCTGCCGAAGATTGGTGCTTCGGCAGGCTACCGTTCGCAGGATTATCGCGTTAAGAAAGAAGGTGAGAGACATGAAGCTGGTTCATTTCTCTATGGCAGGTAGAGAGGCTTGGGGAGCACTTACCGAACCAACAAGGATTACTCCTCTTGCCCAGCGCTGTGGACCCAACGATTTGTTTCGTCACACCCGCGAACCCGACTATCTTCTGGATGGTTCGCTTCCCAACTCCATCGATGTCAGCAGTATCGAGTGGCTACCTCCCTCGCTTCCCTCGAGTAAAGTGATCTGCGTCGGCAAGAACTACGCTGACCACGCCAAAGAAATGGGCGGCGAGACGCCAGAGTTGCCCATCATCTTCAGCAAATTCAACAGTTGCTTGATTGGGCATCGACAACCGATCGTGCTGCCTGCGATCAGCTCGCAGGTTGATTGGGAGGCCGAACTCGTCGTGGCGATCGGTCGGCGTGGCCGGAATATCGTCCGAGAGCAAGCGATGGATTGGGTTGCCGGATACTGCTGCGGCAATGATGTTTCTGCTCGAGACTGGCAAAAGGGACGTCCCGGCGGTCAATGGTTGCTGGGAAAGACTTTTGATACCTTCGGCCCGCTTGGTCCGTTTCTCGTTACCCCAGACGAGGTCCCTGACCCACATCAATTGGAGATTGAGCTGCGGCTCAATGGCGAGCCGATGCAGCGGGCAAACACCAGCATGTTGATTTATCCGATCGACCATTTGATCGCCTATGTGTCCCAGTTTTTTACGCTCGAGCCGGGAGACCTGATTTTCACTGGAACACCCGCCGGGGTTGGCGCTGGAAGAAATCCGCCGAGGTTTTTGCAAGCAAATGAGACGGTCGAAGTCGAAATCACTGGTTTGGGGAAATTGAGAAACCCCGTTGTTTCGGCGAGTTAGGCGGGCGGGGTTGCCGTTTTTCATTGACTGAAGACTGGAGAAACGCAAAGTCGCAGAGAACGCTGAGAGCGGCGGAGCGGCCAGGCGTCTAACTGACTGGCTGAGGTGCGTTTGGAAAAAACGAGGCTGCGCGCCTTGGACTTGCCACTTTTGGCTTAAATAGTTCGGCTTCGATAGCAGCGCGATGCCAGCTAAAGAACGGGTGAAGCCAGAAACGTTTGCTGCATCTCGCTTTCTCGGCTGCTAGCGGTCAAGCGGTTGGCTTTCGCTTGCCGAAATAATCAAAGGACCTGCGCGTTCGGCTTGGGATGACTGCGCAAAGTGGTCTGATGGCTTTACTCCAGGTGCGAGCTTGGGAACTCGCCTCTCTTCGCACAAAAGTGTGAATGCTCGATTGTGAAGTCTTCTCAGTCGGGTTGTCGGGGCATTCGTTGTTTTTTGGGTTTGCGGAAGGACTTGCCACCATGGTACTGCGACGAACGGGTGAACGCCGCCGCCGCGTCGTCATGGACGAGGCGCTGCAAACCCCGGCCGACTCGTCGACGGAGTCAACGTCCGCGCGAGCCGAACCGGGCAAGTCAAAACGCTCACGGCAGTATTCGCGAAATGCTGACCGAAGGAACCTGCCTCGCTGTGCAGACTTCATCCCCGTCAGCCGAGTCTCGGTTCTTGGCGGCTGGTGCCTCATTCTCACCTGTTTGCTGATTCTGAATTTGGCCTATGGTTTTGTCGGTGCCAAGACGATCGAGCGGTTGCCGTTGACCAGCGAAGCGTTTGGGTTCGGGCCCCGGTCACTAGCGACTTGGCTGAAGGTAACCAGTTGGTCGACAGCCGGTTTGGTCTGCCTAGTGATTTTCAGTATCCGCCAACATCGGTCCAATGACTTTCGTGGGACCTATCGGCTGTGGCGTTGGCTGGCAGTCGGCTGCGTTTTGCTCAGTTTGGGAACGCTTGTCGATTTCTCGGGAATGCTCTCTGAGTGGTCCGCGGCACTTACCGGGAAAAGTCTCGACCGAGGTGGAACCTTGGTAATTTCGCTGCAACTCTTCATTGTCGTCGTGGTCGGTGTCAGGTTGCTGTTTGAATTGCGTTCTTCGCGCGGAGCAGCGGCACTGGCGTCAGCTGCGGTTGCTTGCGGCATTGCAGCATTCTTGATGCAACACGCTGAGGTTGGTTCGAGCCTTCAGAGCAATCGCGAGTTTGTAGCAGGGAACCTCTGGGTCTGGACTGCCGCGCTGTCTCTGATGTGTCTCGTTACATATGCCCGTTTTGTTATTTTGCATGCCAGCGGCGCAATCTACGTCCCCGAGAAAAGTGCATCCCGCAAAAAGAAGAAACGATCAGCCAAGGCAAAAGCCAAGAACAAACCGAAACCTAAGAAATCGAGTAAGCCTGCGGCTGAAGCTGATGATGACGAAGAGTCAGAAGAGGAATCTTCTTGGTCGGCTGAAGAAGAGGAAGAAGAGACTGAAGATGAGAGCGATGAGGAAGAGGAGTCCAAATCGAAATCAGGTTACTCTGGCCCTCTCTCAGGGAAGATGAAATCAAGCGGCCGCAGTGCTTCCTCGGATGAAGATGAGGACGAGGAGTCGGATGAGCGTTCGACAGCGGGCTTGTCACGAGCCGAACGCAAGCGGCTGAAGCGAGAGCAGCGTCAAGGACGGCGGGCGGCCTAAGGGATTCAGTGGGTTGTCTTTCTAAGCCCGCTCGTTGTGGGGCTCTCATCGCGCGGCGCGATTCGCCCGCCCCCCGGCGCTGGGCGAAATTCTCCCAACTCCCTGCGCTCCCGACTCCCTGCACTCGGCGCGTGGCTCCCGACTCCCTGCGCTCAGTGCTCCCGACTCCCTGCACTCGGCGCGGGTCTCCTGACCCCGCCGCGGCTGTTCGTCCGTAGGTCTCCCCAAGCCTAGAACAGGCTGCCAGTTTCCACGCCAAGTACCGCTAGAAATGGGGCTGCGATTGATCGCCACAGCCCAATCGCTTGGCCTAACCTTGCAGGATCTTGGCCGCTTGTTCGCTCAGCGGACCCGGGTGGCGTGGTCCCACCGTGGCGACGACTTGGGCGGCGAGGTAGTTCCCCCAGCGAGCCGCAGTGGCTGGCGCGTAACCATGCGTCAGACCGTACAGGGTTCCACCGGCAAACGCATCGCCGGCCCCCACCGAGTCGATCGGCTTGACTGAAAATCCGGGGACGTGGGTTACTTGTCCTGCTTCTACTACGTAACAGCCGTCAGCCGAGTTGGTGACAAAGCCCAGCGGTACGTCTTGACCCAAATGTCGAATGCAGGCTTCGAGTGAATCGTTGCCGTAAAACTTTCGGGCTTCATCCGCGTTGCAAAACACAATGTCGCAATGATTCTTCAGCAAGTTGCGGAAGTCTGCGTGGAAACGATCGATCAGGAAGGAGTCTGAAAAAGTGAACGCTGTTCGAACTTGGTGTTTGCGGGATTCTTCGAAGGCTTTCACGCAAGCGGCTCGCGGCAGGTCGGCATCCCAGAGATAGCCTTCGATGTAGCTGATTTGGCATTGAGCTAGTTTGAAGACGTCGATGTCATCCGGAGTCAGCCAAGTCGAGATCCCGAGATGGGTGCACATGGTTCGTTCGGTATCTGGAGTGGTGAGCACCACGCACGTTCCGGTCCCGAGCGATGCCTCCGGGGCAGGCTCGACTTCAAACCGGATTCCAGCGGCCTCCATGTCGCGACGATAAAACTCGCCGTAGGTGTCTCGAGCCACTTTGCCGGTGTAAATGCCGGTGCCGCCGCTTTGGGCAATCGCCACCATCGTGTTCGCAGCTGAGCCTCCGGACGCGAGCTTCAAGTTTTTCAGTTCAAGCCCCTGCAGGATTCGGCTTTGGGCCTCTGAATTCATCAGCGTCATTGAGCCGCGGTTCAGTTGATTGCCGGCGATAAAGTCGTCGGCAACAAATGCCAGGATGTCGACCAAAGCATTGCCAACACCGAACACGTCAAATTTTTTGTTACTCATGATTGATAGCCCTTGCTCCGAGGGGAGAAGTCGGCAAATAAGATAAAGATAAAAAAGACGGCTTTTAAAAACGGCGCCCTTGGATCCAATCGGGGATTCCTCGGTTAAGATTGTGCCGAAGACTCTGGAGAGCGAAAAAGCCTTGCCGATTATCGGTCTCCCGGCCGGGCACGCAAGGTACCGCGATGTGGACGGGGCCTCGGTGGGGATAGGTCCTCGGCGAAAGTTGGGCTGCCAACTCGGCTGCGACTCGCCTCTGGCCCCGCAAGCAGTTGGTCAATCGAGTCTGGATCGCTCGTTGCCCTGCCCGTTTTCGTTTCGTTAGGAAAAGACTGATGGCGAGTATTCGAACATTTATTGCAGCAGATGTCCCCGGGTCGATTCAGGCCTGTGCAGAAAAACAGATCGCCGCGCTGAAGCGAGCAGGGGCTGACTTTCGCTGGGTCAAGCCGACGAGCATGCACCTGACGCTCCGCTTTTTGGGGAACATTGTCGACCGTGAGATTCCCGAACTCTGTTCGGTGGTCGGTGCAGCCCTTCGCGAAATGGAACCGGTCGTCGTTAACGTCACTGGCGTTGGGGCTTTTCCGGATATCTACCACCCCAAGGTGATTTGGCTCGGGCTTGGTCCTGATTTGAGTGAGCTTCAGGAGTTGCATCGGAGGCTCGGCGAGGGGCTGAAGAAGATGGGCTTCCCAATTGAGAAAGGCGATTACCGCCCCCATCTGACCCTAGGGCGAATTCCTGTCGGAACCGAAGTCGACGACCCGGTGGCCGAGTGGATCGCCGACCATGCCGAAACGTCGTTTGGTTCATTTGAAATCGATCAAGTGATCGTTTACTCGAGTTTCCAAGACCGCGAAGGCCCGACCTACACGCCGATGGCAACGATCGACCTGGACGGCTAATCCCTCTCAATTCTCGGCCGAGGTCTTAACACCAGCCCTCGGCTCGGAAGTGCGTGTGCGGATAGAAAACCGGAAGAAGGGCTCTCAAGGGGGGCACTGAGGCACGGAGGAGAAACGAGAAAGGACTCTATATTTATTGGCGTTTCGTTTTCCCCGTCGCCGCGGGCTAGGCGAATCGCAAGTTAGCCCCGCCTCTCATTACCGGCCCTGCTCCTCCCGCTCTTGGCGCCAGCTACCTCGGGGCTCGCCTCGGTCGCCAAAAAATAAATCTGGAAATCGGCCACATCCCAGCCGCTTTTTTTGAAAATAATGCCTCGATTTTTTCAGCGGCTTGCTGGCTGGACCAAACGTGTCTTTTGCCTGCCGTATTTACTACTGTCCGGCACTTGTCAGCGGTAATAGGTAGGCCTATCGTACTGAGAGGTTTTCCCAAGCGACCGTAATTTGCCCAGCTTTCACCTTTTCACGGCCTTTGTCATTTCAAGATGCTCGGAGTCTTGAGGCAGGTGAGGAACGCGAGCTGTAGCAGGTGGCGACGGTGAGCCCAGGAAGTAGAGACCACTCTATCCCCACTCGGCAAAGTGCCAAGTTTTGAACTTCGCCTCTCATTTTCGACTCATTCGAAATTGAGGGCGGGCGAGGTTCAACCAACGAACTCCTCAGTTTTGATGGCGGAGCAATCCGCTGTGAGGGCGGAGTAATCCGAGAGTTGTTTGGCGGGTTTGAAGAGAGGAACTACTAAGATGGCTGCGACACGTGTGAAGTCGGGTGAGGCGTTGACGGATTCGGATCAAGTTTTGGGTGTTGAAGGAAGCGAGGATCGAGCAATGGCAAAGAAAGAAACTAAGGCGAAGGGTGGCTCCAAGAAATCAAGCGAGAACCCTGTCGAGACGTTGATGCGGGAGAACGAAAACCTCAAGACTGCAGTTCAACAGATTGAAAAGGCTTTCGGTAACGGAGCCATCATGACGCTGGGAGGCGACTCGGTGAAACAAATTCGAGGGATTCCCACCGGCAGCATTTCGCTGGATATCGCCCTCGGCGGGCAAGGCTTGCCCTGCGGCCGTATCATTGAAGTCTTCGGACCGGAATCCAGCGGTAAGACGACCATCGCGCTGCACGCGATTGCCCAAGCTCAAAAGGGGGGCGGCGTGGCTGCCTTCATCGACGCCGAACACGCTTTCGACCCAACTTGGGCTAAGAAGCTCGGCGTTGACCTCGATACGCTGCTGATTAGCCAGCCCAACAGCGGCGAAGAAGCGATGCAGATTACCGAAATGCTCGTCAAGTCAAACGCCGTTGACATCATCGTTATCGACTCGGTCGCTGCACTTGTTCCCAAGCAGGAACTCGACGGCGAAATCGGCGATACCTTCGTCGGCTTGCAAGCGCGCTTGATGAGCCAGTCGATGCGAAAGCTGACCGGTGCAATCGCTCGCAGCAAAACCTGCACGGTTTTCATCAATCAGATTCGCGAAAAGATCGGCGTCATGTTCGGTAGCCCCGAAACGACTCCTGGCGGTCGCGCCCTGAAGTTCTACTCCTCCTGCCGCGTCGATGTCCGCAAACTCGGCACCATCAAGGATGGCGAAGAAGTCGTCGGCCAACGGGTTAAAGTCAAGATCGTCAAGAACAAGGTCGCCCCTCCGTTCCGGATCGCCGAATTTGACATGATGCACTCCAACGGCATCAGCTACGAGGGCGATATTCTTGACCTCGGAATCACCACCAAGGTAATCAGCCGCACTGGCGCATGGCTGAAGTACGGCAGCGTCCACCTCGGTCAGGGCAAGGAGAAGGCTCGTGCCTACCTGATCGAAAATCCTCAGCTGACCGAGGAAATCAAAGCCAAGGTTTTGGCTGAAAGCGGACAGATTGCTGATTTGGTTGCCGAAAAGCCAGCCGCTGCTGAAGCGGAGTCCGATGAGATGGAAGAAATGATCGAAGCCTAGTATCGGCCGATTCGGGCCCTTAAAAGGCCTCAACTTGAGCTAATCCTTTGGGGAGTTCGCCGTCATGGTGAACTCCCCTTTTTTTGTTTTAGGGCCGAATCCTCGCCCGCAGAATCATTGCTGACCGGACAACTCGCAGTCAGGGGCTGTACCGATGTCCAAAAACGCTTGCGAAGCGACGTGATTCAATCGTCGTTTCGTTAGCTCCTTTCCGACTCGGAGTGGGGTTGTCTGAAAACCGAATCGGGAAGTCTAATAGAGCCCAGCGACTCAAAATTCTCGCGTATCATCTTCTCGGGTAACCGCCCGATGGTTGCCACTGGGTGGACCGTATTACCTTGTCTTACCAAATCGGCCTTAACCCTTTTACTTAGACTTTTTCAGACCGAATTTTCAGCCGGCTCTTTGCAGTTGGCTTAATCCAATTTTATTGCAATCCGATTCATGAAAACTGACGAACTCCGCCAAGCTTATCTCGACTACTTCGTTTCGCAGGGACACCGGATGTGCGCCAGCGATGTGCTGGTTCCACGCTGGGATAAATCGGTGCTCTTCACGCCGGCTGGAATGAACCCTTTCAAAGATCATTTCCTCGGTCGAGTGGAGTTGGAATTTACCCGCGCCACGAGTTGTCAAAAGTGTTTGCGCACCGGCGACATCGACAATGTCGGCCGTACCGCTTACCACCACACCTTCTTTGAAATGCTGGGTAACTTCAGCTTCGGCGACTACTTCAAACGCGAGGCGATCAATTGGGCTTGGGAATTTCTGACCAGCAAGCGTTGGCTGGGACTCGCCGCTGACCGACTCTACGTCACCGTTTACCTCGACGACGATGAAGCGGCGGGGATCTGGCAATCCGATATCGGCTTGAGCAACGACCGAATCAAACGCATGGACGAGCATGACAATTTCTGGCCAGCGGGAGCCCCTACGCTCGGCCCGGATGGAGTCTGCGGACCGTGCAGCGAGATTTACTACTTGCCGCCGGGCAGCACCAAAGACGTCGAAATTTGGAACCTCGTCTTCACCCAGTTCAATCGCGAAGGCGATCCGCCGAACAATCTTAAACCGCTACCGAGCAAGAACATCGATACGGGAATGGGGCTTGAACGAACCGCGGCTCAGCTACAAGGCGTCGATACGAACTATCACATCGATATTCTTCAGCCGATCGTGGAAGCCGCTGCTGAAGTCTGCGGCGTGAAGTACGACGCCCAAAGCGACAACGGCCGACGTCTCCGCCGAATCACTGACCACGTTCGCGCCTGTTCGTTTGCCATTCATGAAAACGTTCATCCAGGACCGGCGAAGCAGGAATATGTTGTTCGCCGACTGCTGCGACGAGCCGTACTGGACGGTCACCAGATGGGCCTGCGTGATCCGTTCCTCTACCAATTGGTCGGCAAAGTTGCGGAAATGATGCGAGCACCCTACCCCGAATTGTCCGAGACGACCGAGCGAGTTGCTCGCGTGATGCGGATGGAAGAGCAAGCGTTCCTCGGCAATCTCGACGCCGGCTTGGCTCGAATCGAAAGAATTTTCGATACGATGCGCACCCGCAACAGCCAAATGGTTCCGGGCGGAGAGGCTGCTGATCTTTACCAAACGTTCGGCGTCCCTCCCGAACTTTTTGAACAGCTCGCGGTCGAACGAGGCGCTCATTTCGATTGGGAAGGATTCCAAGCCGCAATGAAGGAGCATGGTTTGCGTTCCGGCGTGATCGCCGAGGGCGTGATGGGCGAATTCGGTCCACTCGATGAAATCAAACGCGATGTAAAGTCCTCGGTCTTCAAAGGCTACGAGACAATTGCTTGCGAATCGACTGTGCTCGGACTGGCTCAAGGCGATGCGCGGCTGGAGCGACTTCAGCCGGAACATCATTTGGATGATCAGCAAGTCGTTGTGCTCAGCGAAAGCCCCTTTTACGCCGAGTCCGGCGGGCAAGTTGGCGATACCGGTCTGCTGATTGGTCCCGGAGGGCAATTCCGCGTGGAGGATACGCAGCGCGACGGCGAGGTGATCGTGCACTACGGCCGGATGGAAAATGGCTCGCTAAGCGTCGGCGAAAAGATCCGCGCCGAGGTCGATACAACTCGACGCCAAGCAATTCGCCGAGCTCACTCGGCGACGCATATCCTGCACCACGCACTGCAGAAAGAGCTGGGAAGCCATGCCGTTCAGCGTGGTTCGAAAGTCACCGACGATTGGCTGCGGTTCGACTTTTCCAATATGTCCTCCGTAAATCCGGAACAGCTACAGCGAATTGAAAACACAATGTCCGAGCGGATTGCCGAATCGGCTCCGGTGACGGCAGAAATTCTCCCTCTCGCGACGGCACGGTCACGCGGAGCAATGATGCTTTTTGGTGAGAAGTATCCCGACCCGGTCCGGATGATCTCGATGGGTGAATTCAGTCGAGAATTGTGCGGTGGAACGCACCTGGGGAATACGGCTGAAGTCGGCTTGGTCGAAATTGTTGCCGAAGAAGGTGTCTCAGCAGGTACGCGGCGAATCGAGGTGATTACCGGCGAACGGGCCAAGCAAATGCGTGAGTTCGTCCAAGCGACGACGACTTCGCTCTCGAAACAGCTTGAAGTGACTGCTCCAGGATTGGGGAACGCCGTCGCTGAGCTGGTTCGCGAAGTGAAGGATCTGCGAAAGCAACTCGAGTCTGGTAAAGCACCCGGTGCCCGACCGGCGGGCGGTCGGGCGGAGGGAGGCAGCGACTACGTCTCACTGCGGAACCAGTTGCGGGAAATTTCACGGGCACTGAACGTGCCGCTGCGCGAAGTCGATGAGAAAGTCCAAGCCTTGCTTCGCGAGCGAGATGAACTGATCCAGCAGATCTCGGTCGCTTCGACTCAAACCGGTCCATCGGCCGATGAACTGATCAACACAGCCGAACAAGTTGGCTCGGTCCGTTTGATCGTTCAGGAGTTGCCGATTTCCAACCCGGGACTACTGCGGCAATTGGTTGATGAAATTCGAACAAAAGCCAAACCGGTCGCGGTCTTCTTTGCCTCAGCCAGCGGCACGGACAAAGTGCAGTTGGTAGCGGGTGTCAGCGCGGAGTTGATCCAGCAAGGCGTCAGCGCCGGGCAGTGGGTCAAGGAAATTGCTCCGCTGGTCGGCGGCGGTGGGGGTGGAAAGCCAGACTTTGCTCAAGCCGGCGGAAAGCAACCCGAAAACATCCGCCCTGCCCTGCGCGCGGCGAGCGATTACCTCAAAGCCGCACTGAAAGTCTAATCGGTTAGTGGCTTGCAGTTACTCGCTTTGCTTCCGAACCACGGCGTTTTTTTCGTTTAGCCGGCAGGTGAGTTTTTCGTTTAGCCCGTAGCCAGAGCCCGAAGCCTTCAGGCTTTCGCGCCGGCGAGGCGAACCCTGAACCGACACCACATTCCGAGGTAGGGTGGGTGA
>Ga0169931_10008775_pt1 | contig 14688 bp, 12 predicted proteins | sample Kivu_15m_20L_FD_129675 | JGI IMG/M metagenome (GOLD analysis project Ga0169931, IMG submission 129675) | Freshwater microbial communities from Lake Kivu, Western Province, Rwanda to study Microbial Dark Matter (Phase II) - Kivu_15m_20L... | ecosystem: Environmental > Aquatic > Freshwater > Lake...
ACTCCTCTTCGCATCCTGGCGTCAGCAGTGATCCTCTCTCAACTTCCATCGGTAGGTTGGTCCAAAGGCAGTGATCAAGAAAACGAGGACTGGCGAAATCGGATGCGAACGCTCTCCACACAGTTTGAGGAACTGCTGATCGACTTATCTGTCCCCTCACGTTTTGATCAGCCCAAATTCAAAAGCACCATCCAAACACATGCAGATCGACTCGCTCAACTCGCCCACGAGATCGGAGTCGATCAAAACCAAGACCAGTCCTCACGAATCTACGCGCAGGCGCTCAAGGAGGATGCCGAACACGGAGCTGCGATGCTCAAAGCAGGTCACCGAGCTTATGCCCGCAATATCTTGCGCGGGGTCAGCGCAAGCTGTGTTGCTTGCCATTCCCGAATGCCAGGCCTTGAGTTTGGTGCACCCTCAGCCCCGACCGCTGCTTCTGTCGAGCTCATGAAGACCCTTCCCTCCGAAGAAAAACTTCAATATTTGAGTGCGACGCGCCGTTTTGACGAGGCCGTTCAGGAGGCAGAGGAACTACTCAAAAACAAATCTCTTCGGGCAAAAGATCCGATCGCTTGGGAGAAGTCGGTGAGACAGGGAATCGCGCTCCTGGTGAGAGTAAAAGAGAACCCAGAGCTCGCAATGGGCTGGCTTGAGCGTCTCCTGACCGACCCAGATACTCCTGAGTTCCTCCGTATCGATGCGCGTGCGTGGATGCGCTCTCTCAAGCAGTGGAAACAGGAGACCTCTCAGCAACTCACCCCAAAAAAGAGTACTGAAACAGAAGCCTCTCTTTGGAAAAAAATCGATTCACTCCAGAAAAAAGCGCGGGCCGAGCAGGCCTATCCTGCAGATCGCTCTGCCGATATGGACTGGATGCGGGTCGCCTCTCTCCTGACTCGTTTCTTTAGAGAATACCCCAGCAGTCCCCGGATCGCGGATGCGCTCTTGCTACAAGGAACGACCGAAGAAGCGCTTCGATCAAATGAAGCTTGGGGCCTCAGTGAGAGTTTCTATACAGCCTGTATCAGAGTGAGTCCGCACTCAGAAACAGCCCGGAAATGTTACCGTAGCCTCGAGGAGAAGGTCCTCCTCGGATGGACGGGGAGCGCAGGAGTTGATGTCCCCGAGGATGTAGAGATGCGTCTCGGCGAACTCAGGAGTCTGAGTGCTCCCGAGAAAAATGCCCCCCCTTCGCCCTCACTCCCAGCGAAACCCTAAAAGGGGACTCATTCTCATTCAAGATCGGGCATGACGGAATGACTCAATCGATCGAAAAAATCCGTACACGCCCGGTCTTTCCAGGGACGATCTTTGTTCAGCTTGAAAACACTGTCATTGAGGCAATGCTTTCCGATTCCGGTGGGAATCTCCCGGAAAGATAAAGCCGACCGACAGAGGTACTTACGCCGCTCGAAATCACTGGACTCAAGTTGATCAAAAGCGTCTTCAAGTCCTGGCTTGAGATACTGCGTCGTCGCGTCCAGCATATCCAAAGCAAGCTCTTCGGACTCCTTGAGCGCTGCTGTCCTTGAGCTCTCTGCTGGATGGACACTGAGATTTGCTCCTGCTTGGGCCAACTCAATATCCAAAGATCGCTTTGAAAGCTGACTCAAAAGCATGATCCATTCGAAAGCCTGTACTTCCCGCTCAGTCCTCTTGTCGGCTGACAAAGATGACCTCTGCTCAGCAACTCCCCTCACGACCTTCAATCGACTCAATTCTTTTTTTGCAGCGGCAACAGCCAGCTGCATGTGCAGTCTGTGAAGCGTTCGAATGTCATCCACAAAACTAAAATCTGCTTTGTCCTCCGTATTTCCCGAACTCGCAATGTATCCTACGCTCTTGAGTTCCTTCACCAAGTTCTCGACAGGATTGCCTTTGGATCCTCCGACCGAAATCTCTCGTCGATGCTGTCGAAACGCCGATCTCATCCGAACTAACCGCTTGGACACCTCTTCAATTCCTGCTATCGCCTCATTCAAAGCCGTTTCGCGATCAATTAATGCAAGCTCTGTATCGCTCAATGACTTTCCCTCCTCCTGCTTTTTGAGAAGGTCTTTGAGTTTTTGCTTATATTGGCCCTCGACTGGAGATTCTTTAGGACGAGCAAGCTGTCCCTGACTCTGAACATAATCTAAATATCCGCCTAGTTTTTCGAGAGTCGATGCAGCCGTGGTGAAGCTCGTTCGATAGCTGTTAAGATTCTTCTTGGAGTTCGTCTTACTCAGAATTTCAATCAACTTTTGAATATCTTCATCTTGCTTTCGAGACAGTAGATCTAGACCACAACTCAGTTCATTCGGGATCTCAAGAGGCATTTTCAAGTTATTCTGTCGTGACTTACAATAAACCGAAGAAAAGTACTCGACTGTGCAATGAACCGCAGGTGCCAATTGAATCTCATCTAGTGCCTCCTGCAAATCGAGCTCATTATCCTTCACTTCCTTAAAATACTGATAAGCCATCGCCCCGAGCTGGCCAATCAAAAGCGTTCCTGCAGTCGTACTGCTACTCGCCTCGACCAAGTAAGATATGGTCCCGATCACTTCTGGCATCATTCCGCGAATCAGTTGAAAAGCAGCCTGATCACCACGACACGCATACATCGCTGTACTCATTCTCACACTCAGCTCATTGGTCTTACTCAAGACTTGGGTCAGCCCCTCAGACTCAAGAGGAGTAGTAGAGAGTTGTTCAAGCTTCAGGCGAACCAACTCTTCTGTTGTTTTGGAGAATTGAGTCTCAAGATTCTTGAGTCTAAGCTCTTCATCTGGCAATCGCACCTGGAGAATCTTCAGGGACGCAATTTCGTCCTGCAGACCGCTGAGCAGCCTTTCGACTCCCTTAATCCGCTCCTCTCGCTTTTCTCGATCTCGAAGCGAATTAATAATGGAGCTATTTTGATTGATCGAGGAAATCGGATCACGCAAGGAAGCTAATCCCGCCGAGCACTCGGGAGAACTCGTATTTCCGGAACGAATGCCACTCAAAGTAGTATCTAAGCTCTCCAGAGCCTGAATCACTTCTGAGCTGGAATCAAAGGAGCTACAGCTTTTACCAAAGCTCTTCAGCAAGGCGCCGTAACGTCGCTTACTTCCGGCAGCGTGGGAGTGAGAGCCCATGCCCAACAGAAGGATAAGTACTCCAGTGATGAGAGCAAATCCGCGATTCACCTTGCTCATCGAAAATCCTTCGTCTTTCCGGGCTCAGTGGAAACCCACTGTAGTGCGTTCACTGAAGCACGAGCATCCGCCAAAGAGGTTTTGCTTCGACTTTGTACGACCAGCTTTCCTCTTCCCCTGCGCCAATACATTCTTTCGTAAATCCACTCTCGTCGAGGCCCAGCCCCCTCCGCATGACAAAGAATCAAGCCTTTACGAACACTCCGACACCCGAGATTCTTTAGGCTGCCGTCTGGGGTTCCATTTTTTTGCATCTCGATCGCAAGCCCCCAATCCTTTCGTACCTCCTCCATGCCTCGGGTCTTGTCGTCATTCCCCTGAGGGGTGACCCAAACCTGCGTTGGCTCCTCTTTGATTCCCTTGGGCGTCAGAAGGTAAGAATTGAGGTGAGGATAAGGTAGCGCTGTCCAACCAGAGGTTTCACTCTGCTTCCAACGGACCGTCCAATAGGGAGAGAGGCGAAACTCCGGCGGAGGAGTCCGGGTCACAGCTTGCGCAATCGAGGTTCTTGCCCCGGAAAGCGCCAAAAACAGGACACTCAAGCATACTCCTGCACTCAGCAAAGCTTCCGACCTCATGTAGTTTCTGATCAGCCACGTCCGCATGGAAGGAAATCCTCTCCTCCTTCCATCGGCGCCCGTAGGGAAAACTTAATGAACTCGAGCTCAACCCAGCTCGTATCCCCCAGAAAAACAAAAGCCTGCTTCAGTACTATGACTCAAGCAGGCTTCAAATGGTCGGGGCAGCAGGATTTGAACCTGCGACCCTCTGCTCCCAAAGCAGATGCGCTAGCCAGGCTGCGCTATGCCCCGAACGAATGACCCTGAGTTAAACTAGTTTTTAGGATTGAGCTAGCACTATTTCATCGATTCTTGAGGAATTCCTTTTCCAAAGGAGATGACGCAAACGCGAAATCAGAAACCCTTGCGTACTCTCCCACTCTTTTTGTCCTTGAGCCCGCCCGTTATCCGGGTGCTCTCGACTCTGAAGTAAAATATCCAAAAAAAGCCGAGATCGCTGCTGACTCCATAAACTGAGCTCAAGGTCTCCTGCCTCTTGAGCTAGGAGCGAAACCTTCTCCAGGCACTTTACTCGGTCCGTTAAACTGAGGGACCTCCCTACCCACTCCGACTGAGAATGGAGCTCCTCAATCCTCTCGCCTGAGTCAGCCCCCCCTTCCATGACTTCTTTCAAGAAAGAAAGAGCCTGACTCTCCCACTGAGGATCCCAATCCTGATTGCTCATTTTTTAAGAGTACGACCACAAAGTCCCTCCGTCAAAGCGCCGACACAAAAAAGTACTGCGCGAGGGACCCGAAAAAAGAGCCAAAACCGCCTGCTTTTTTAGTACTCGAGAGTTGACTTAAAATTTTGAAATCCTCTATTCTGAAGTTGAGGGAGGTTCCCGATGCGAAAAAAGATGTTGAAGTACCCGCTCGCTCAAACCCAATCCCGCTCTCTTTCATGGGGGGTTCGCTTGATCCGCGAACTCTTGCCGGCTCCTCTTCATTGGTGACTATTAACAGATTGAAGGATCGGTCGTCTCGACCCCTCGATTGCGTCTCAATGAAATCCAAATGCAGTCCTTCATGGAGGAGGAACTCATGAATTCGAACTCGCGCCTCAAGTCCTATGGATCTCAAAAGTCGACTTTTTCTGGATTCACGTTCGCCTTGTCTCTGAGCTTTTTGCTCACTGCGATCAGCGTATTCGCCGCTCAAGCTGACGTCGAGGACATTGGCCGGGATACCATCCGAGCAGAAATCCTATTTAATCGGGAAAAGGAACGCTCGCTTGCCTCTCGAGAAACCGCCCAGAACACGACACTTTCAACCCAAAAAAATACGGGTACAAATGCCTCGGGAGCCGCGAACACGAACGAAACCAACGGGAATACCCAGCGGCGCTCTGAAAACAACCGCTAATTTCAGTCACATTCTTGCACCTTTCGCCGTCAGAGGCGGATCGGAGGTGGACCCTTCTGACTTCCCCCCGAAGAAAGTCAGCGAGAGTTCACCTCCGACCTTTTTTTGAGCCTCGGACTGCTGTAAAGATAAAGAATATGTCGAACTCAGAGCTCTCATCGATTCGGTCAATCCCATTTGATCGCGAGAAGTACATCAATATCCTCAACTCCGAAGGGCTTCACCCTGCCCTGACTGCTCTTCATCAGGATATTGAGCAGTGGGAAAAAGAAGTATTCGAGGACGGAAAAGGGTTCCAGTCTCAACTTTGGGATGACCTGAAAATCATCCGAAACTTTTCGCGCGACCTCTGGAATACAGCCCGAGGAGAACAGCCTCGTCGATGAGTTCGACATCTCGAGGCTTCACCACACTCCAAGTTCTTCGATGGGACCAGCCCTCTCCTCCGCCCTCTGAAACAGAAGCGGAAGCCCGATTGAGGCAAGAGGGGTTCGAAGTCTTTAAGTGGCACGATGTTCCTGGAGCGGAGTATCCCTCACACCAGCACCATTGTGACGAGTGCCTTTGGATTCTCGTGGGAACCCTTAAATTCGAAGCTGAGGGACAAACCCTCACGCTTGGTCCGGGAGACAGACTCCTCCTCCCAAAAGACCTGCCCCACCGAGCTCTCGTTCCCTCTGGACCTACAGGGGTCACCTATCTCGTCGGACAAAAGCGTTGCAGCAGCGACGACTGAGACCACGCCACTCCGACGTCAGTAGTGAAATGCGTCCGGAAACTGGAGGTCCAGCTGAATCTGGGCTCTCATCCAGGACATATACCGTCGCTTCATTCCCGACTCCAAAGCTACCCGTAACCGCGGCTCAGTCGCTCTCCCCAGGCCCGCATAGTACCAGCGAAGCGCTTCTTTGCGTTTACCTCTCAGGTCAGCGAGCCTCCCCAAGAAAAGCTCTGCGACGGCGCGAATGTGAGGAGTAATTGAGCAACTGAGCGCAGTTTCGAAACTCTGCTTGGACTCCTCGGAATGCCCCCCGACAAATGAGACCAGGCCACGCTGAACCCACACATTTCCCTCGACTGGATAGATCGCAGTTGCTCGCCGTAAGGCACCGAGAGTGTTTTCTGTCCGTCGAGGATTGAGAGCATCCATGTGCCAGCTTTGATAAGCTTCGCGATAGGCTTGAGCCGCTTCGGCCAACTCAGGTGCCCGAGGATGGTATCCCGATATAAATTCAGGAGAGGGCGGAGACTGGTGATTCTCCACGGACTTCTCCATCTCATCCCAAAATCGATCCGCTTGAATTTCTAAAAACCGAGCTTCCAGTGCTTGCGGAGACCGATCACGAGTAGAAACCCAGAGTCGCTGAACCAATGGATCAAAAACTGTGCTCTTGACCGTAGTCACTACACTCACGGTATTCCCCACCACACGCTCTACTCCAGTATCGGGATCGGTTGAGTCGCCCAGTGCAGAGGCCAGGAGTTCGGGCGTGAGTTTACCGGCGTAAGTGTGCAGTGTTTTTTGTAAGGAACAAACGCGAGCGACTAGGTCCTCGCTATATGCTCCCGACAACAGAGCCTCCTCACCTGCATGCTCGGGAGATTGAAAAAAGTTACTATGGGTCAGAAAACCCTCATGGCACTCCCGCACTTCAACGCGATCAGGAGTCATTTCTAGTACGACCGCCTGATCTTCTTTTGCGCTCGTGACGACAAAGGCCCAATTCGCATAGCGAGAATTACTCCTGGCGCTATCGACCGCCTCGCCGATCGATCTGGCCTTCTCGATCATTTCATTTCCTAAGTTCACTACCGTTGTCCCCTTTAGCGACACTCGTCTCCCAAAATGAGCATGGGTAAAGAGCGTGATCCCCTCGCGATTCATCGAGGTCAGGCCCGAAGTATGTACCCCTGCAGTTGTTACGGAAACATTCGGGATGCGTCCTCTTTCCGACGGCTCCTGAAACAGTACGGTCGTGTGTCGCTCCCAAGGGCCAACAATCGGGTAATCCTGATTTCGAGCAGCAAGAAGCCGTCCCAGCTGAGTTTTTTCGCTCAAGGCTACTGCTGAGCTACACCCAGAAATCCCTCCCCGATGCGCAAGCTGCCCTAGAATATGCTTCATCACCGAGACGCGCGAGAGAAGCATCAAGCCCTCTGTCTGAAACGCTCCCCGAAGACCCATTTCATAGGGCAACCCCGCTCCATCACAAATTCCTTTAATGGCATCACGTGCCTCGGGAGTTGAAGAGAGATCCAAAACCCGAATCAAAAGCCGATGATAAGCTTCGACCACTAAATTCTGAAACGGCTTCACCTGAAAAACGCCAGGAGCGGATCGAATCAGACTCTCGTTCTTTCGACTCAAAAACGGCAGCGCCCCTGAATGAATTTCAGTTTTCAGAAGTTCGCCGTGCATTCGGCTCCGCTCATAAGCCGTGCCCCGTACTTTGACGAAGTGAATTCCCTGCCAATCCACTCTCTTTCCGCCTCCATCACAGCGACGGAACTGGGGAGAAAGTGCGGCCTGATCTGGACTCTGATCTTTCAGTTTCATGCATCCCTGAGTTTAGCACCCCATGGGATTTTCGCGCAGAGGCCAGAGATTATTTTTGAGTTGGTGGAGGCAGCTCCTCCACCAACTCAACGCGGAGAATGATGATTTACTGACGGAGCGAGTTAGCTGAAGGAGTCGATGAGGCCACAGGTTTTGGCGCTCTCAACGGTCCTGGATTCGGAATAGAGAAGACAGTTTGTAATGCCTCGATGGAAATCGACATCACACGATCCATAAGCTGAGGCTCAAGCAACGTATTCTTGATCGGATGAGCCGGGCCATAATTCCCGAGCTCCGCACCTGGGTAGAGTTGCTCAGGGAACAACGAAGTCGCCAAAGTCTCCGCATCGACGTCTGTACAAGGCCACAACGAGTCGCTACAGGTCGAAACGGATAGCATCACTGGATTGTCTTTAAAGAGGCGATAAGCCAACTCACGAAAGACCTTCCCTTGAACTTTACTTTGTAATCTCCCGCGAAGGACTCGATCCACCTTTGGATCCGTGATCGGCAGAACTTCTTTGTCCATCATCGTCAACTCTTGCAAGAAAATGATCACTTGCTGGCCTTCTGAAGAGGGAATCTGCTGTTTGGGAAATACACCCGATGCCCCAAAAAAAGGATTCAAGGCAATCGAGCGCTCCTGAGCCTCACGAGCAGTAAGTGGATCGGTCTCACCACCCAGCACTGGCGCGTTCGTTTCATCTTTTGAACTGAACTTCTTTGTGACCACTCGAATCACTACTTCACCCGAGCTCATCTCTGAGGAAAACTCTGATCCCAGCTCAGAAAAAATCCTTTGTAGCTCTATGCGTCTCGCTTCTGTCAAACGCGATTGAACATCTTCCTGTTTGAGTGCGCCGGATTGAATTTCCTCCGAAAGCTTTTGATAAAGAGCCTTACCCGTTGTGGCGAGCTTTTCATCCAGTCCCTTTCGATAGGCTTCCGCTTTCACTCCTTCAATGATGAGCTCCTGAATCTCAGCGACACTCTCCTGTACGGTAAAACTTTTTTCGCCCAGGGCATCATACATTTTTTTCATTTCAGTTGAGCGAACCGAGAAAAGGGTGTCGAAGCTAATGAATGGATACTTTTCCTGGATCAACTCTCCCCACACAGCCATCCGAAGTAATGGACGGTACTGCGCGCTGAGTTTGTCACGAACAGCGGTGCGGAACTCATCGAGGGTTGCCGGGAGCTTTACAAACTCAAGCCGAGTTTCTTTCCAGAGCGAGGCATCGGCTTGACTCGAAAGAGAAGATTGCTCGAGCTCCATCCCCTCATTGAACATCCAATCTATATTGAATCGGACATCCCTCTCTCCAACCGTTTCCTTGAGGTACGCGTACAGTCGTTCCGTACCAGCAGACTCAGCATAACGGCGAACTTCGGCTGCAGTCACTTTCTCACCCGAAATCCCATGAAAGGCGACCAATGAGCGTACCACGTACTCCACTCGACTCTCAGAAACGCGAGGATCAAACTTTCGCTTCATCGCTTCGTTATCCAGAATCCGATTGAGGGCAATTGCCGCCATTCCGCGACTGAGTCCTCCTGCCAAATACTCCCGGTAGAGGCGATCCAATTGCACTGGATCTCCATCCGTCACACGTCCCATCAGCTTCATCTGCTGATCGAAGACTTTTCGATCCATCGGCTGAACCAATGACCAAAGCAAGAATCCGGGGATCACTCCGTCTTCCGCTCCTTCGAGTCGGAAATATTCAAATTCGTTTCGTAGTCCACGCCCAGTGAGATTCCGCCGACGATCCCCCTTCACCGAAAACTCAACTCGGCCCACTCTCTCATCTTTCCAATAAGGGTTTTCAATCGAAGCACTCCCTGAGCTCGTAAACGAGGTCGGAACTGAAATGGGGCCAAACAAAGAATTTGCCCGGACCGACATCGGTGAACTCAAAATTAAGGCGACCAGCGCTGAACCGACCACGCTTCTTCCTCGGTTCTTCTTGAAAGACACTGGGCGGACTGGGGGGTTTGACTGCATGCGGGGCACTCCTTCAATTGGCCCCCCTCTAACACATTTAAACACTATGCGTCAAAGACTGTTTTCAGCCTACATCTTCTCCCCATTCCCCTGCCCCACCCGGTCCTGAAGGTGGCGGAGACCCCGACGGGACGGGTAACGGATCCGGTCGAGGGGTCGAAGTGGGCTGCGGGACTTCAGGACTCGGAGTGGGCACAGGCCCTCCCGTCGGTCGAGGAGTAGGCGTACCACTCGGAGAGGGGTTGGGAGACCCACTCGGGATGGGCGAAGGATCAGGAAGCGGAGCGGGCGCGATAGGGCCACCCGGGGTACCTGGATCATCCGTCCCCGTGAGCAGGTATTTTCTGAGCCAGTCAACATCCACATGAGGGTTAGCGTAGGGCTCGACCTCATTCGGTTTAAGGACTGAAAAAGGGATCCACAAATAATCCGGATGAGCGTCACTAAGATACCCCTCTCCGTTTCTCCACTCGCCTCCCACCAAACGATTCCCCTCCCGGGCAATCACAACATCTCCACTGGATACAATTCGACCAGACTCATCAAAAACTACGGGTCCGTCCAGCCACAACTCAAAGTTCAGAACTCGACCTTCGAAGTGCTCATTGGCTTCGAACTCAAACTCACGAGTAATCGCATTCGGATCCACATCATCTCGGCCCCACCACAGAGCACTCCGCATCTTCATTCGATACACAGAAGGAGCTGAAGGATCCGCACCTAAGTAATCCTGTGGCTTTGGATACTCAAATTGATAACCCACGGCAGGTTGATTCCAGACTTGATCACCTGTGTAACGGTCGAGCAATACCACTTGTCCCAGACGTCCCATGTATTGAGTCATCACTAAGAAGTACTGAGCAGGGATCACATCATCATATTTATAACTTTGATAATCACTACTCCAGTCCACACGATTACCAAAGAAATCCGCACTGATCTCCATCGCTGCTTCACTTAGCAATGCCTTCTGATCGGCGATGCTAAATGGAATCCCATTCACCCTTCGTGTTCGGGTTGGCTCCTCAAAAAGAGCAGCTGCCGCACACCAACCATTACAATGTCCCCACCATGACTGCACTTTGGGCACCCGAGAACCATGGTTCAGTACCTCCCATGACTAGGCTCCTGTCTGATTGCCCCTTGCAGCGTCATATTTTCCAGCGGAGCTAATCCCACCCGAGTATCGTCCGCTCGCGATTCCATTGATCGTATAAGGCCACCAATAACCTACCCATGGCGTTTTTCTGGGACGCCCTTTGGCGTATTTATTCATGATCTGAGCAAAATTTCGCTCCCCTTCGTAGTCAGTGGGGGTGGGGTACACGCCATAAGGATTCTCCGGATCGTAATCGACCTCACCTGCCTGCTCGGATAGATTGGGATCTTGATCTTCTCGATCGGGCGCTCCGGTCTTTCCACAACCTACGCTCAGCGCAAAAACAACAACCACCGCAATAAAATGATCACGACTACAAATGCTCATGCTCAGTCCCCTCCAAGCCCACTCAATCTTGTAATACGGCCAAGAAACCCGGACCCCTCATCCAGCTCGGCCAAACTTGACGATCCATGTCCCAAGCAAAATCAATCGGTCTCCCCAAAGCATCGACTGTCTCCCAAAAAGCGGCCTGCTGCTTGACCGAATGGCGGCGCAATAAGGAAAGTGTCTCCGGATGAACGCGAGAGATCTGAGTCTTCAGACTATCCTGCACTCGAGGAGGAGCGATCTGAAATAATTCGACTGGCGCTCGCTTCAGCATCAACCCTTCAGGCGAAAGCTCTCTCGCTCTACCGTGCGCACCGATCAGCAGCTTCCGTTTGATCTTCAGATTTTGAGGATCCAGAAGGAGATGTACGACAACGGAGCTCTCACCAACGGAACTCCCATCCGATTGTGAGAAAACTGAGTCATTCGTTTGAAGCATTCGAACTTCGATCTGAACCCATTCAGGCTGAACCCTGAGGACCTCATATTTCCAACGAGTCGAACCCAGCACACGACTACTTGAAGGCAAAACACCTCCTAAGGGACTTTCGGAATCAATTCCGGTTCCTAACAGAAGGCGATTTTCTACGCTGAAGGGTTCGACCTGTTCGTTCTGCTCCAAACGAAAATAAACCACTTCCCATTTTTCTCCTGTTTTCCAACGAGGAGCAGAAAATCGCTCATCCCCGTCATTGCGAGTCACACGGTTACGCAAATGGATCGATCCGGCATTTTGCATCCCAACTTGATCCATTCGACCTAACTGAGATGCCTGATCATCCCAGTCTCTTTGAACACGTCGCTCCAAGGCCCTTTGGGCTATCGCCAATCCCGAAGAAGTACTCATGCCGTCTGCGAGTGCATTCAGCGGCAATGCCCAATGCAGAAGCATCACTCCACACCCCAACCAGAACCTTCCCCTGATTCTCTGAATCACTTTCAACCCCTCCTCGTACGCTTGGTTCAGAAATTTCCTGAGCTTTGAACAGGAGCAACTCCTGTGCCGAAAAATCGAACCTCGACGATCAGTTCAACCCACTGCTGGCCAATCGTTTGCTGAGGATCAAAAGAGTGGAGTCTCGCCAAAATGAGCAAAACTCGTCAAGAAACTCGATGCCTCGTTGGAAACCAACGGATCCTTATGGTCGTCGGAAAGGACTCCAATGTCGTCTGGTGCAAAAGTCCTTGGCTCGATTCATCACCCGCATTTTCACAAATGCTAAGTGAGCACAGCGGCGGAGAGTTTTTAATAACTCCCACGACTGCTTTTGAATGTAAACTCGATTGGACCCATGATCTCTCGCGGGTCGAGTCAACTTTTGAAACGGTGACCGGAAAAGGGCGCGTAGTCGATGAGGCTGTCATCCTGAACTCAGGACTTCCAACCACTCTTTTTAGACGAAGAATTGAGATTCTTTCTGGACGCATTGAATGGCGCCTATTGATCGAGCCTCGCTTTGAGCAAGGCCATCGCGAGGCACTCCTCGATCCGCTCTCACCTTTTTTGATTTTTCGTGATTCCTCACTGGTCGAGCGTGAATGGAGCATCGCGGACTATTGGATTTTTTATTGGACCGTGATGCCGCCGTCACTCGCTCACCATCCAAGTAACATGATTAATCCCATCTCATACTCTCCCTCATCGGTACGCAGCTACTCCCACTCCTTTGTACTGAATGCTGAATCTCCACTACTTTCCCAAGGGGCAGAAATACTTTGGGGCCATGGCCGAGAATCCAAACTTCTGTTGAGTGAGCTTCATTCCAGAAAAACCGCCAGCGGATACCTTCGTCCTTGGGTCCGATCTTTGGATAAAAGCGACTCCCCAACTCAAGACCCACTTGATCAGCTCTTTGAAGGGCCCTGGCGTCCGATCGCTCAGCGGAGCTTACGCACTTTAGAACTACTCACTCACATTGAGAACCACAGCCTCTTCAACCCCTCCCACGAGATCCATCATTTTGGATCGAGAAGACCGAACTTTCGAGGAGCGACTCCTTCAGTTCGCGTGACCGACATGTGTCGCGCCCTGCTCCTCTGGTCAAGAATGCCCGACACTTCTAAAGAGTACGCGCGCGCATTTCGAATCGTTCAGTGGTTGATTCGAATTCTAGAACGAAATCCACCTGAGCGAATATCGGCATCCTACACGTTGGATGAGGAAGGACCGGCCGAAGACTCCCCCTCTCGGATGACTCTTCGGCTAGATACCTTTGGATGGATCCTTCACGCCCTCCAAGTGTTCTGTCAACACCCGCCGTCTTCCGGTCAAACAACTCTCGGTTCGCACTCTGACTTCGTCCGCATGCATTGGGAAAAAATATCGAACTTGACGGATTGGCTTTGTCACGCATGGAGAAGACCAGACCTAGGGGTGCGCGGGGATGCCTCTCGGCCCACCCATTTCACTGCATCAAAAGCAATGGCTTGGTTGGGAATCAAGAGCGCTCTGCTATTGGCTGAAGAGCTCAAAATCGCTCCCCGCAAAAAATGGGAGAATGAGAGAAATCTTCTTCATCAAACCATCTGCCAGCAAGGTGTGCACCGAATAGAAAACACTTTCACTGCTGAGTTCGGATCCTCCGAAACGGATCTCTCTGCACTTTTGCTTTTTCTAATCGACTTTCTTCCCATTTCCGATCAGCGACTGACTTGCACGTTGGAGCGGATCAGCGCTCAATTCTGGTATATCTCGATTCTGAATAAATCCGGTCAATCCCGACCCGCCACCGACTGTCTCAACAAGATTCTCGAAGACTTTCCGGCCCCTCACATCCTGGGAGAAAAGTGGATCCCCTCGACACGCGAGGACTCCGGCAGCTGGCCTGGGGTCCTTGCTCACGTAGAACTCCTCCATACCCTGCTGGACATGAAAAAGCCCCTTTTCTAAACCTCGCAAAATGAGTACCCCTGGGCCCCTATGAGTAAAGCTCGAATTCCAGCACAACTGACCCCTGTTTTTGGCGTCGTCTTTCTGGACTTACTGGGCTTCGGAATAGTCATTCCCATCCTCCCTTACTACTCAAAGAGCTTTGGGGCGTCTGGTTTCGAACTCGGACTTTTGATGGCCAGTTTCTCCCTTTTTCAATTAGCCTTCTCTCCGTTTTGGGGCCACCTTTCCGATCGTTTCGGACGCAAGAAAATCCTCCTATTGACGGTCCTAGGAACTGCCGCTGGCTACGGACTCGTGGGCGCCGCTCAGTCCTGGTGGATGATGCTTTTTGGACGATCGGTCGCAGGCATGTTCAGCGCCAACCTCAGTGCCGCGCAAGCAATGGTCTCCGAGTCTACCGAGGGCGAAGTACGAGCCCGAGCGTTAGGGCTGGTGGGAGCAGCACTCGGAATGGGCTTTTTGTTAGGTCCCCCCATCGGCGGGGCGCTTTCGCATTGGGGCTATGGCACGCCTCTGTTTTTCGCGTCGTCCCTTGCGCTCCTAAACGCTCTGTTTATTTGGAAACGAGTACCCGACCGCCATGTCTCCGCCCCAAAACAGGTGGCACGCCCTTCGTTCCGACAAGCTCTCCGTAC
>Ga0169931_10008776_pt1 | contig 14685 bp, 17 predicted proteins | sample Kivu_15m_20L_FD_129675 | JGI IMG/M metagenome (GOLD analysis project Ga0169931, IMG submission 129675) | Freshwater microbial communities from Lake Kivu, Western Province, Rwanda to study Microbial Dark Matter (Phase II) - Kivu_15m_20L... | ecosystem: Environmental > Aquatic > Freshwater > Lake...
AAATTGATGATAGTTAGATTTGAAGTTAATGCGATATAACCATGGCGTTTAAGCATAATTTTGAAGCGCCACTATCTTCTAAGTGGAGATTTTAGTATGAATGTACTATTGTACACTAAAAAACCATTGAAGTAGCAACGTATATAGACCTCCAACATTTCTTTGCCAATTCTATTGCAGCTTTGCCTGAAGCTATTGAGATAGGATGGCAGAATCACGATAAATTTGCGTAGATCAAGCATAAGAAATGGAGTGTTAAAATTTAGTCGGAAAAAAATTAATTAATTTATGAATTTAGAAGATATCTTGCAGTCTTACGACTCGGCTGAACGATTAAGCTTCAATTCGCAAGGCATAGCACCCGGCAAACCGTTTTTACGGCAGCCCGAGGACATTTGGAGGGCTAACCCGTTAGTAAGCGAGCGTTCATTTACGAGAAACGGCAATTCTCTAAGTTAACACTTCAAAAATATCTAAGGTAAAGATCTGCCTGAGAGCCTGATGAACTCGCTTTAAATCTCAAAGGACGGAAGGAGCATTAGTGAAATCGACAAGTTGCTCGAAGGTCAAGACAATTTTACCGATAGCAGCACCGTAGACCTCAAATCACCGGCAGAACATCTGCAGATGCTCAAGAATTTCGGTAAGCAACTTTTGTTTTAATACCTTGTAGAGCGGAAGTGCCAGGTTGTCGGATTCGCCCAATTCGAGTAGAAAAATTTGATGAAAGAACTTGGTGATTTCAAGTATGTTCTTCTGTGCTAGCTGCTTCAGCGGCAACTCGAGCCACCTCTTGGATTGCTGCGCACGCATGAGATGCAAAGCGGCCATTATACAGAGCACCCGAACTTATCTTAGAAGATGGAGTAGCTAAATGCCGCCGGCAAAGACATTTTCCGCAAAAGTTTATTCGAAGAGTAGATTCTTGCTTCCGCCCTGAGTAACCTAAGTCTTCAACAAATTGATAACGACGTGGAAGGAGCCGTGCTGCAAATGAAGCACATCTTGGACGTCTACCTCTCTAGCCTCGACAAAACCGGCTTTAAAATCGAAGAGTCCTTCTCGCAAGCCTAAATGGAGGTCCTTAAAGCAGGGGAAAAGATTGCTGGAAAACTTTAAGCACAAGGCAAGTCTCAACCTGAACCCGTGCTCCAAGGCATGCTGATTTTGGCTATCCTTACGGGAGACGTCCTGCACTTGCTTTCGGCTCTTCATTGCTGTTTAGAGTGGTCCACATCAACAGCACCTCTCGATGTAGCTGATCTCCTTGCGCAGCTCATTGTTATCGCCAAGAAGATCTACCTGGAAAGCCCGATTAAAAAACAATTCGACCAAAATTCTGCGCTTTTTTGCCTCAACTCAACCAAGTTGTAAGAGTTTAGGCAGCATTCTTTGGTTGAATTTTCAGGCTAGCCGTAACAAATTTTATGGGACGGCTAGTACATTTATGCAGCGTGCTAAAACCTTAAACTTAATAAGTACAACGGCACTCCTGGATCAGTTAACTTTGGTAGTCAAATTACCTCCATCCCTCTACAGAGGTTTCCAAAGAGTATAATGTTGAACGAAGATTCTTTGGCTAATGAGAAGACTATTTCAGCTATATTAGAGAATTCAAAGTTTGTTTCTTTGGAAACTAAGGTCTTCACTCTAAGAGTGTGGGAAGACCTTTTTACCGGTTTACTTGGCTACGTAAACAAGACTGTGCTAAACAGCAACTGGACGCTCCTTGATATCGGGTTCTGTCCTTAAACCTGAGAAGAGGGAGGAAAAGCTATAGCATACGTCATTTACGACAAGACAAAAACTACTAACTAGGGTAAACAGCTTATAGCAATCACACGCAAGGCTGAAAATGAATCGTGGGCTAACTCTTTTGAATGGATTAGAAACACAGCCAAGAGCGTTGCCAACAGGTTCTTTAAGCATCATTTCAGTCCTGCAGACGCAATGAACAGCGAATAATCTTGGATGGCAGTCTGGCACTGGTCACACCCACAGACAGAGGCAAGGAGTGACGACATTAGACTTGATTACTTCAGAGGTTTCTATTGGCCTTAAGTCCTTCAATAGGCTTCAAACTTCATTTAAAGTGATCTCTAAGGGCGTCGCATTCTTGATGTAAAAGCGTAAAACTGCCCAATTTTTCAAAATCGTTGTGACGACTTTGTGTCGGTCGTAAGTGTTAAAGATCCTAGATGGGAAGGTTGTTTAATAATTGACCGAAAAAACATAGCAGGCACACATCACTAAGTCGCTAACACGATTTTGGAGAGGATGATGAAGAGTAATCCAGAAAGATTCGTTAGCGCCTCAATCTGTCCCAGAAAAACAGAAAAAAACGACAAGAAGGTCGCCTTTTATGCCAGCTACAAGAAGTATTCGTTCAAAAATACTGAGAAGAAACTGTGCGACTTAAAGAAGCACTTGATGTATGGACCTAGTTTGGATTAAGCCTTCTTTGATCAAGTGTTGGAGTACGTGAACAATAATCTGCTTGCAACTGGCCAGATCAACTTGGTCGACATCGGCTTCACAAATCAAGTGAGAGAGGAGGGAGGCTAAGCAGTGGCCTTCATAGTTTTTTAAGAAAATAAACCTCCTCTGGGAAGAAGGCTTGCAGTAGATCTGCAGACTCATGACGGCAGTTGGCAGTTGTGTATGGAATCTCTGAATCAACAGATTAAAACAACAGGGCAGCGCTTCTTTCGGCACGGTTACTCGCCTAAACTTTCACTTGAAATAAAAGTGACCGCCGTGTTTTATTGGGTTGACTTTGCGATTGGAGAGAGCGACTATCAGCTGCATTACGTTGAATAGAATGCATGGAACAACGCAATCAGCGAGATATAGAATGCGGCTGCAGCGTTAAATGATAGGTCGATTGTTGACGTCAAAATTAGCAGCCATACTAATGCTTTGGCCTCCTTCGTATCTAAAAAAGCAGCCCGTCCAATAAGTTGCGAGCTTAAGGTCCGCAGAGATTTCTACGAAAGCAAGTTCGATGAAGCAATCGATTAGGTCCTCAAGGACGCTAAAGAAAAAAACTTAAGCACTTTTTCCGGTTTTGCAATGTGCCCACGAGAGCCGCCCCTTCATGATAAAAAAGTTACAATTTTTGCGGAGTACTTCGAGCTAGAGCCTGAAAAATAAATGCAATTAAGTGAATGCATATTCTCCGCAGCCGACCTATCCCTTGTACAAGAGAAGGATTACGCGTCATGCCCGGCAGGTTTTTAAGAGTTTACTGCATTTAAACTGAGCGGCCAGCAAGCATATTTCGGATTTGAAAACCAATCTATAGTATTGGCGTTTGATGGCATGCGGATTTAACTTGAAAGTCCACTTAAATTCGTAAGAGAAGCATTTAAATCAGCTCACGACTGCTCTGGCATTCTCGCACTTTAATTTGCTACTCACGTTGTAACTTACGCCGTTTAAGCTATTCGAGCAGCTGGCCTGGCATAAATTCCCTGCTCACCCTGCGGTTTCAAAGAAATAAACCGAAAAAATGCCCAAACCCTGTACTTTAGAGACAAAACTGGCGAGTTCTTTTACTAAAAACAAAACGAAAACGGAATGATCACATGCTTCGATGAGCTCGATGACTCGCTTGACCCTACACTTACTCTAGAAGAATGTATGCCCTCGCAGAAGTTGCGTGACTTTACGCAGGCTCTAATTGTAATTTGCAAAAAGGTCTAAGGCGGTCTGCATCTTTCCAAGGAACATGACTATTTCAAGTATTACCAAAGGAAGTTCAGGGCTCGAATCTGCGAAAAAGATTAAAAGCCCACTCTAAGTTGTTCTGAGCTTTCTGTGGTCTTGATAGAGCTGATTTATCGGTTCAACATTATGCAGCAATCAAAAGCAATAGAAAGAAGGCTAGAAGGAATGCTCCTGCTTCAATCGCCCTTTGCCCGAAGTCAAAGTACCTCTGTCCTTGAGATTCTCTTAAGCTTAGACCATCAAATGGATGCAATTAGCTAAATCAAAATGAAGCGTGTGCTAATTGATCACTTACTCGCCCTTAGATAGGACAATTCTGGTTTACCGGCTGTTATCGCCAATTAAACGGATTTTGGGGCAAAGCTTCTCTAACAATTAATCAAGCTGGCCACAAGCGTCGATTAGATGCAGCCAAGCCCATTTAGCGCAAAGATTAAACGAGACTTTGATGAATGCTATCGGAGGTTCCTGTCTCTGATGAGAGAGCACGTAATGTTCGCTCAGCCAGAGAATGCAAAGGAAATACCAGCCCTGCTGCCTGAATTGAGGCTCACCTAGCACTAAAAGCCGTTTGATTATGACTTGCCGACGGAATTTATCTAATCTGCAACAGAACGAATCAAGTTGCGGTAGTTTAAGTATTTCCACAATAATAATGACTTACACACCGTCAAATTCGTCCTTTGGAATGGTTTTTAGGAGATCGAGACGCCTCAATTCGGCTCAAACAATTCTCTTTAAGTCTATCAAATACAGAGAGACCGTCAGTGGACCAGGCAGTACTGGTATAAATTTGAAAACAAAGACGAACGCTGGCCATTCGCTCAAATGAACTTCCGATTCGATGAAAAAATATTGGGCTGTGAGCGCACGGACAACACAGTAAAACATTGTCAAACGACTGAAAAGTTAGCTGAAAACGAAATCATCGTTGGATTTAGAGGCTTTTTGGATGAAGAAACAGGTATGCTGCGCTCTATTTCAATGAAAACTGCTTTGTTACCCAAGAAACTATCATTACCTCAATTATTGAGGCTGTCACCACATTAGCTAGATACAGTTAAGTTCTCGCCACTGCTCCCAAGAGCAAGGTTCGTTCTGAGCCTGATCGACTCTGAGCTTCCTTTCAGCGTTTGCGATCAACCAAGAAAAGACGATCAATTTGATCAAGAGATGGTCCAATTCATTCAAGATCAATTCAAATAGCAGCCGGGCACGGAAGGTTACAATATTGCGATAAAGTTCGCCCTAAACTTGGCCACTAAAGCCCTTCGCCAAAACGGGAAACATATGACAGGAATTCAAACCCTATTTGAGGCGGCTTTGAAAGCCCAGATAGCTAACCCAGAACTTTCCTCTGAGTAGGTTTGTGGCCGGACGTTGCGGATTAGTGCTTTTACCCAGATGATTATCAACCACGAAGAACTGACAAAATACGCTGTGAGCCACTTCCGTCAGTTGTCAGACATGAAAGCAGATCATTCGCATAGGGAGAACTTCGCAAAGCTTCCGGTGTTTAACCTGTTCGCTTTGCTTACCTGCGTTCAAAGCTAAAATCTATTAGTAACTCCACCCGAGCCGATTCCAAGTCATCCAAACAAGCAGACCAACGAGTAGACGGTAATCGTTGAGCAAATCAATAAGAGCGATCTGTTGTCCGGCGGACTCGAACGCAGACACATGAGTATCTGCAGTTAGAAGACTCTTACCAGTATAAAGTATCTCCAGCAGTACACAAATATCCCCATGCTCGATGGCAGTGAAGTGGAGTTATTTGAAAAGGAAGAAAAGAGTTGCCTAGTCTGCCGAGCAATCATAAACGAAGGAGAGATAGCAAGAGTAGATCAGATTGTGCTGGCCTTGCAGCAAGTATTGCAGACTGACCCCTTTTTCCGGATGAAGGCTATCGTTGGTGGAGCCCTAGGATACAAACTCACTCGCTCCGCGTTTGCAGTCATGGTTAAGTTCTCTGGACTTTAAATAACCTTAAAAGGTTTGATTCAACTTCTGGACTTGGAAGAGGAGTCCATGATGATACCGTAAGAGAAGAATTCACGCGAATAGGCTATCAAAGAGATCATCTAGGAAGACGTCGCTTACCCAAAGTTAATCAAACTCTGGAAGAACGCCACTGAAATGCGCACTTGGCTTTCTCAGGAAAAGAAACGCATAGCTGCAGACGTCGAGCTCAAAATCCCAATGTAGGAAGTACACCTCACGGATGAAGAAAAATTTGGGCTAAACCTAACGGATGTCGAAGCTGCAGAGCGAGCTAAAAACGACTAAGAGCATGAACGAGTGATTGGCATTAGAGACGAGGAAGAAACATCAATGCTGGAGAAGGCGCTTGCCGCAATTGAGGAAAAGGCTAACTTTTTAATTAAGCTCGATACTCCCGAGTTCTTCAAGGCCATCGAGCCTGACCCCGAAGAACAATACGCCACCCTTTTCACAAATTACCCGAGTTACTTTAAAGGCGATCTAAAACAGCAGGCATCTGTCGACTCGTCCGCATCTACGCAGTCGTTATGGCGGCGCAAGTATTCCGAATGGAAAAACCAGTTGTCGGAACAGAGCAATTTCCGTAGCAAGCAAGAGAAGCTGGCCGAGGTGAGGGAGTCAGGCACAACTTCAGTGCTTGCTTGCTTGCAGACGAGCATCTCCGCCCAGCAAATTTAGGACAGGGTGGAACTTAACTTTACGAATGCAGCAAGACGGCTGGCTGGTCTAAGCTTGCTGGAAAACTTGCTCAGATTTTTGTTATCTCTTGGAGGCTCAACTGTCGACCAATATGTTTCGCTCGTGATCTGCTACCTCTGCCAGAGCCTCCAGAAAAGTCCTGATCGGCTCTTTCATTACCTAGACGGAGTGGCTGGCTGCGGCAACTTCCTGGAAAACCAACTTCGTCAAACATTTTTCGCACTGCTTGAACAGCTTCTTCGGTACTTAGACTCACATCAGAAAGTGAGCATGGAGATGTTCCCTTGCTATTCTTGGAACTTTAAGGCGCGTGACTTCAAATTTCTCATAAAATTGAAAATGCTCAAGAAACTAATGTGGGGCACTGATTCTAACGGCATTTTCGGCCACCTTGGCAACAAAGAGCAGCTTGACCTCTAAGCTATCGATCCTATTCAAATCACTCATATAGCGCATCCTAAAAGCAGAGAAGCGAAGACCCTGCTCTTTACATTTATGGACCTGTTTCTGGGAATCTTAGCCCGACTTGCAGAGGAGTCGGAGAAGCGGGAACACTTGAGCATATCAGAGAGCTAAGTGCACAATATCTAAAAGTCAATGTCGGTCATCGACACTTCTGAATGCCAAATTCTCCTTAGCTAGGCGTTCGATATCATTTTTAGAGAATTCGAACTGTTCCTCGAGGTGAGCAAGGAAATCGGCAGCTTTTTTACAGAAAGTACTTCATAAAATTTCTCATCTCTTATCGACGTGCAGCTCGAGCTTATTAAGCATGTCAACAAGAAACGATACTTGTTAAAGCATCCACCATCAACTGATGCCGCAGAGCCAAAGGAGCTTGGTGAGTAACCTTAAATTATTTTAACTTTATTAGACCCAATAAAATTAATAGGAGCCAAGTCTCTGCAATTATAGGGGTAAATTGACACAAGCAAATCTTAGCCTGAACAAGTATAAGCAGAACAGCAATATGAAACGATTACGGAGGAGGAAAACGAATTATTTGGCTGTATGTTTGCTAGCTAAGTCGTTGTTCAAAAAGAAGATAATCCTGCCCCGAACTTAGTCACTATCAAAGTAAACGAAGCTCAAAAGCAAAAATTAATCAATGAGTATCGTATCGCGCTTAAGCAAGCGCGACTGCAACGCCTTTTGTCATTGATAGTCATCTTTGTGAACATCGCTACTGCCTCGCCGTACCCGCTGCAACTGCTGCAAAACGTAGCGAACCCAGTTCACATTCAGACTCTGATCAAGCTGTTCGTAGAGGTTACACCGCTGATGAAGATTCAGATCTTGCACATCCTTCGTAACTTACTGCTAATCAAGATCCCGAGAGAAGTCTTCTCTTCAGGTCTAGCGGGCATCTAATCTGAGTTTAAGACCTAAGTGACCTTTAAGAACAGTCTTGCCCAAGTTCTGTACCAATTTGCAGCGCAGATCCGATCTGGCAATTGGAAGAGCACTTACGATTCAATAAAGGGTGGCATGTACGATGTGCTTGTGCACTTGACTCGCACGATTGCGCTGTGTCTAAAATAAGATCAGATAGTCGCAGGGACTGCTGATAGCGAAGAGCTTTCGGTCGCCTTCGAGCGCATTCATTCTTATCCATAAGAGGAGCGCGACTTACTCTTCCACATTATCGGAGCCCATTTCCAGCGGTTCGTTCACAAGGACCGGATTCTGAACGTGCACGATAAGAAAGTTTAGAGGTTTGACCGGACCAAAGAGAATGACTTTGGCATGGACAAATACCAGGGTTTCATCGTATGTCCAGAAAAGAATGATGCGCACCTTCAGCTAAAGCTTAGCAAACCTGCAGTCTCAGCGCTGATCTAAACTATCTTAAAAGATTGCCCGCTAGAAGAAGAATCAAAGGAGGAATCGCCCTAAAACTCCGAATTGGACAGCGCAGTGTTTAAAGCAAACGTGATTAAGCTGCTTTGTCTTTAGATAAATAACGACGAAACTTCGTTTGATAAGCTGCTCGATTAAAAAGATCGTCAGCTGCTTATCTCCTACTTGATGTCGGAAGGCGCAGGGTCGGTCGAGCTATCAAGCAATCAGATAGAAGCGTTCAAGTCAGAGTCGTAAAAAGCTGCTGCGTCGAAGACCGCTAGCTATTTGGAGCTGACTCTGAATTACTATTAGACTTAGTCATACGACACTTACAACATACAATAAGAGCCACAGTGCAATAAAAAGCCAGATTTTTAGCCCTTACCTTAAAAAGAAGTAGAAATATGCCCGTCTGAAACAAAAGACGACGAGATAACTCCGCAGAAAAAGTTAAAAACATTTTCCGCCAAGCAAAAAAACCAAATCGCTAATTACAACAAGTTCAAGAAACCGGAAGAAAAGCCAAAGATTTAGCAAGTTTTTAACAAAAGAGCACTGATTGGAAGCATTTTTTCAAAAATAAAGGGTCGTGCGGCAGTGACTTAGGAAGACATCGCTCTGCTTACGGCGAAAGTCTGTGACTTCATCGACCTGTCTGGAGTCACTTTGCCCGAGATTATTTTCGGCGTCTGCTTAGCAGAACAACCGTCGATGTCGGTCCAGAACACAAAGAACGCGTACATTATTAAACTCTAAGAAATCGTTAACTAGATTGACGAGGAGTTTGCAGACAAAGCAAATTGTGAAAGTAAGCTTTTTACTATTTAACCCTTATAGCTAATGAATTCCGCCAAGAATAATAGCTTGCGGCCTTCTTGCTCAATAAACTGCACGATTCATTTTAAATAATCACTATCCAAGAATTTGACGCAAAGTTAGCGGCAATCAATTTGGCTCAGGTTCGCAGTTTCCTTGGGCCTAAAATTGAAGAGCTGCATGCAAAAATCAAACAGGCTATCTTTAGGCGACTTTCGGAATTCAACAAATCAAAAGTGAATGAAAAGATTGAAACGATTTTGACTACAGTCGACCTGAAGGTTGCAGATTCCGATGGCGCTCAAAAAATGTTTGCGAAAAAAATGGCCAGCTACGAGCAATTCTAAAATTTCCTGAAGACAACGCAGATAGAGCACATAGCGTAATCTTTAAAGGCCTAACTTGCGGCTAAGCTATTGTTCTAGCTAGTAGATCCGAATTTGGACATTTTGCCGCGTGAGGGCGACTCGCAGATTGTGTCGCCTGTTAAGTTGCTAACCGTGCTTTTGAATCATTATGCCAAAGCGACCGCGCAGCTGAAGGTAAACCTAAACGTGGATTGCATTTGGGAGTGCCGTTTCAAGCCACACATCGCGAAGCAACTTACGCTTTCCAAGCTGCACACCGAAGGTGCAAATGCGATATCAGCAGAGCTTTACGAAGGATCTGAGCAAAATATCCACTAAGTACTCGCATGTGTCTGTTATCCTACCTCGGATGAACTTACTTAAAGACTGCTAAGCATTTTGAATTTTTGTCAACAAAATTCAGTCGGAAGCGAGTTGGTGAGACGACTCATATAAAACCAGATCATTAACAAGTTTATTGCTCGTTGCATGCTGGACAATAATTACGCAAAGGCAAAACAGGCTTGCTTTGACGCTTTTAGACCAACTCAGCTTGCAGAAAGAAAATAGAGTAATTCATCGGCTAAAAACGAACTGGCTGAGATTGAAGAAGAGTTTTCAGGCACCTGGTGTCTATTTGACTAGACTCATAGTCAACTTATGATGTTGAGGGTCTAAAGAGACTTGACAGTTTATTCCTATGAAAAAAAGAACTAATATTAGGGCAAATGGCTACTGCTAAGCAATACTTCACTTGAAATAACTTTGCAAGACTCGCGCTATGTGTTTGAACTCAACAGAGAATTAATCATGTGCAAGTGCTCTAACAAGGAAGGTCTTTATATCAAACGAATGATGGATCCTTCCCAGTTTTACGGTGAATGGAGCTGGTGCCACGACGGCGTCAGACGCGAATGCGAGTTAATTCTTAACAATCGAAGAGGAGGCTAAAGCGGAGGCTCACCAGACACGTACTGGTATATCAATCCAGACTACACCGTAATGATTGGTCGCTTAAACAAAAATGACGTGCACATCTTTAAAGTCGTGGACGAATAGACCCTTGAAATAATAGAGCCAGTGCGCAACCCGCCCACCAGGTGCATCAGAGTTTCTGCAGTACCTCCACGCTAAAAAACGATTCTTTACCCTTAACAGCTTATCGGAGAATGGAGATGGTAACACAACCCGAACGATGCACCTCAAAACTCTCCTCACGAGTTGTTCGCAGACGGTTCGATCAAGAATGAGACTAGCTAAAAGGGGGAATGGAAGATCGAGCCTGACGGTCACATTTTTATAGGGAGGCTCAATAAGAATGATCGACACATTTTCAGGGTGATGGACAAAAACACACTCGAATGCATTGAGCCCTTAAGAAACCCACCCACTTAAATGCAACGAATGAGCAAAGCGCCCAAAAATCCATACAAGCGGGATTAGTTGAAGCTAACGACGCGAGAGATGCAGGTAAACTCGCTGGCAATCGGTCTTTTGGTGTCTTAAAAACCTGCTTAATTCGACTTCTGGCTTCAGATCCTACCTTAGCTGTTTGAAATGCTGCTCTTCCAACTCAGTTTAGACTGCAGTAAAAGCAAGGTCAGAACTGTATTGGAACAGGCCCAGATCATTCTTAACTTCGCGTATGAAAACGCAGATGCATTCGCTAAGTTGGGTCTGCTGCAGTCTTTATTGCGCAGCCCAATTCTGGAGCGCTACCTAGCGACCTCGAAAGTAAATTCAAGCAATGAAAATCTGGCAATGCTGCTGTTAGCCGACTTGAAGGTATAGTAGCTGCAGTGCTCCGAGAAAATAGAGCAAAATAATCTGACCAAATTGCCAAATCCAGGTCCATTTAGAGAAAAAATAGATTTGCTTTTGAAGTTCAGAAAGCATTTAGAAGAAAAAAAGCTCACGTTTGAAGACAAGAAGAACTTCCTAATTGAGTATTCTTCTGCGTTGCCGAAACTCGCCTGCTGGAATAAGATAGTTAAAGTAAGCTCTGATGAGGAGAACAAGTTCGGTGAGCACATCATCGATCTAAGCCAGCTTGGACCATTCTCTGCATTCACCGTCAAGACTCTTGCGAATACTGCCTAAGGCAATCCTGACAGGGTGGTCAAGGTCAAGTACGGGAAAAACACGCTGCTTAAGAACCTTTAGGATTCCTTCGAATTCGTCAGCGACACCCCCTCTTTCTAGGTAAATTTCAACGTGTTGCCCAAGCGATACGTTGTAGGAGTCTATCCACACAATAACTAAGATAAGTTGAAACTAAGCACATCAAGGGACTAACTCATTACTAGTTTAAAAGATAAGTTGTTCGACCAAATCATCTGTTCGACCGAACTTGGAGTCTACTTCTGGTCCAACAATTTCACAGAAGTCCATCGTCTTAGTCTTGATGAAAGAGTTCTCGGCCTAAATCTACCAGATTAGTTAATGCAGCTCTTTAATGCACCAAAACAGGAAGGCTGGGCTGCGCCTGCGCTGAAAGTGCAAGAGTACTTCAAACGCATACTCTTACTTGTAAATGGAGAAGTGTTTGTGTCAGACGAGCAAGGAGATAATCTGCAAAAGCTTGACATTGGTGGCTCAAAAGTCAAGGATTTCTGCGCCTGCAAGAATACAGCACTTTTCATCACTGAAAGTGGAGAATTGTTTACTTCAGGACTCACCAACCTCGCTGATGGCAAGTACTATGATTAGCTTGAGATTAAGAAGATTGAAAGCAGTATATTCCCTGACCTATAGGACAACATTACATTTAGCCGATGCTGGATCTAGAGCAATGAACCGAAAAGTGCTGACAACAAGACCGGCTATGTCTTTGTCGAAGTTGTAATGCAGAGAGAGCAGCGACTTAAGCTGTATTCGTTCGGCATTAATCAGCACGGGTGTCTGGGCAACGGTCTTGACTCCAAGGGTCAGCATTCAGGGACATTCCACCCGCTAGTGTATGACTTCTAAGTTAACTCGTTCGAATAAGTCTTCCTCTCGCCACAGCTTGCGCTTGCGGTTGACATTATGGGCGTGATGTGGCTGCTTGGTGGTAAGGCTCAGTTCAAAGACAACTTCTACTTCCCCTCCAGCTTCACTGAGATAAACAATTTCCCTCTAAAAACAACGTTGCTGGAGCAGCTTTAATTGCAGTTTGGCTCCCAAACCCTTTTGTAATGCCGAAATATCGTTGTGGCGGATAATCAAATTCTGCTGCTGCTTAAAGCAAATAATTTAGATGAAGCGCGAGAGTATCCACTCTGCTACCAAATACAGCAGGTGCAAGGCAATGCAGACGCGTGCAGTTTCAAACTGCTGACCTTGGTCGACCAGACCGTCGCTGACATCGCTTGCTTCGTGGGTGGAGGGCTTTTGCTCGTCGAACGGGCGTCGACATTCAGTGAAAATTACAGTGTGGATTTTTCGGTGCAGCCCTGCTTAGAAAAGTGCATAACGAAAGAAAATTGCGAGCAGATAATCTAATCAGTGCAACCCGAATGGGAGGTGTTTGCAGAAAAGATGCAAAGTGAATTTGAAACCTAGTTTGTTTTCGACGCGCTCGACTGCATTAACAAATACGTAACCTTACAGGAAGGTGACTGTTCAGAGCTTTTCTTCTAAAATGTGCAACTCAAAAAAATCGAGCTAAGCGGTCAATCTTTTGAAACAGAGGACGACGCAAGGCTTGCAAGGGTGATCATACCAAAGCTAATTGAGCTCAACCGAACCATGGCAACCCTTTACGCGTAAAAACTGCACACCACCTTCGAAGCAGACCCTTTCTCGTTCATTTTCCCGGCTATGGGCTTGCCAACAGCCTGTCGCAACTGGAACGCAATTTTGAAGGCGTAAAAGCGCTTCCTCTGCGACAAACTACTTGAGTAGTAGTTCTTAAACCTAATTAAAGACCTTCCTTAAGACCCCAGAGGTCGCATCGATATCACCATTAATCGCTACGCTGCAAGGCGGTTCTGTGACTCGGGCAAGGTCGACAATGGAGACGGGGACACCGTCTTTAGTCAAATCATGCGAGCAATTCAAGCAAGCGATCCCCAGTTCACCTCTTGGCGCAAGAAAGATATCAACTCAGCGGTGTTTAGGGCCAACTTCCTGCACGAGGGGTCAATCGATGCCGGCGGACCGTACCGGGAAGCCCACGAGCAAATGTGCCGCGAAGTGCTTACTGGTGCGCTGCCTCTGCTTATTCCAACCGAGAACCAGCGAACAAATGACGGAGAGATGCGTGACGCCTTTGTACTGAATCACAACTCTATCACACCCTAACAACTGCAACTCTTCTTCAAGATGGGCTGCTGGTTGGGAAACGCCATTAGGACAGGCTCGCCCCTCACGCTTTAACTGCACCCTGTCTTTTGGAAAAAGGTAGTCGGTGCAGACTCTTTCACGCTCAGGGACCTGAAACTCTGTAGCATCCATGAATTCAACTAGATTAACTGTATTAGGGAAGAGGCAGCCAACAGTGCCAACAACGATGATTTCTAGGCGATTGTCGACCAAAATTTCACGGTGACTTACGGTGGCAACACGATTGAGCTCTGTGCGAATGGGTACTCAAAGAAAGTGACTTTGGAAAACCACATGGAATACATCAGGCTTGCAGTGAACGCTCTGCTTAGCAAAGACGACCTGCAGATGGCTGAGGTAAAGCGGGGCATCTACCATGTGCTTAGCAAGTAAGCGATCCAGTCCTGCAGCTGGAAATTTGCCGAAGAACGCGCGTGCGGCAAACAAACCATTGACATCCAGATTCTGCGTCAGAACACCTCATTCTCAAGTGTAAGTATTAATCCTCTGACACATTGCAGAGCTTGAAGAACAAGAAGATCGAAGGCTAAACCTACGAAGATGTGTTCTGGAAAGTTCTCACCGGTTTTTCAGAGGAGGACAAGCGGCTCTACTTAAAGTTCGTGACCGGCAGGTCTAAGATGCCCCTTGACATCAAAAAGCAAAGCTATCCGCACACGGTAACATCCATGGGCGGCAACAACGCCACCCTGCCACAGGCCCACATCTGCTACAACCAGATCGACATGCCCCCCTACACCACCGAATAAGCGATGGGCAAACGTCTTTTGACAGCAATCTAGTTCTGCGGAGAAGTCGATACCGACGGGGTGCGCCATTCTGACTACTGAACTACACTTACTCAATTATTTACAGCTCTCTTTATTTATTTGAAAAACAATTATTTATAAAAAAATCATGCTGATGGGGTTTTGGGGTTTTGGGG
>Ga0169931_10008777_pt1 | contig 14684 bp, 15 predicted proteins | sample Kivu_15m_20L_FD_129675 | JGI IMG/M metagenome (GOLD analysis project Ga0169931, IMG submission 129675) | Freshwater microbial communities from Lake Kivu, Western Province, Rwanda to study Microbial Dark Matter (Phase II) - Kivu_15m_20L... | ecosystem: Environmental > Aquatic > Freshwater > Lake...
ATCTAATTTGAATCGTATGTACTGACTACGTACATCGGAGAAAATCAACATGTGACGTCACCGATCCGCTCTACGTGGTTGTAGTGTAGGGTTAAAGGGAATGACCGTGAACTGGCGTACGTCGTACGTATGCCGTTAAATGTCAGCACCGATGCACCGATCGATCGATCATCATGCACCGATCATCAATCACAGTGAGTCAACCAACAACTGATAGAATACATACAGTAGCAGTAAGCTTTCTGATTCCTGATTTGTTCGGGTGTAAAGCTTGTTTGTTTCATAGGCATAGAGTGCCCATGCTTATATCTACAAAACAGTGGCTTGGTAGTACGTCTATGGTAACAAGAACAAACTCATCCTTCTCCCTTTCACATCATCACCTCCACAGTCTCCGTAGTCAAGAACTCATGAAACTCTCCTCACAACGCACGACTAGTATAGCTATAGCTGCAGTTGCCTTTTCCATATCGTCTCCATTTCATCCCACTGCAAAAGCATTTGCCTTATCTCGTCGTTTCCTATTACTGGGTGGTACTAGTCCTACCTCGAGGCATTCTTTCAGTAGCAGTAGCATCAATAGCGTGTCTAAATCTTCGTCCTCGTCCTCCTCCCTTGAAATGAGTAAAAAAGTCATATTTCCTACGTGGTCCTTTGATTCAGCTTGTGATACGATGCAAGTGACATCCATGGCCAATGTCACCTTGTCCATTTCACGTACATCCAAATCGACCGCAGCATCATCATCATCAACAGCAGCAGCTGATTTGATTATTGTCGGTATTTATGGACCACCACCCAAAAAGGAAGAAGAAGAAAGGGATGCGACCCAAACGGCTGAGGATACTCCAGTACCCGAACCCCTGTTTGAGGAATATGTACAAACGCTCAACACTCAAATGGGTGGAGCTATTCGTGATCTGATGATTGAAAATTATAAATCCTTTCAACATGGATCGAAAGCGGGAGTTATGTTACCCACCTTACGTGTCGTTCAACCCTCGTCTTCGTCCTCGGTAACTCGATTGGTTCTTGTAGGTTTAGGCTCTTCCCCTACTTCTTCTTCGGAGGAGGTGGATACCAAGACATGGAAAGACATTGAACCGACGATTCGAACGAAAATTGGGTCTGCTATTGCTTCAAAGTGTGATTCAGAAAGTAAAACAAAAACTTGTATGATGCATGTACCAACATCCTTTGTTACAACCAATCATACATCTACATTACAAGTTTCATCCTCAGCCTTATCTGATTTGACAAGTGAATTTTATACCTCCCTTTATTCGGATAATCGTTATCGATCGGGTGATAAGATTAAAAAAATTGCACAAGATTTAACACATGTGACAATACAACTGATCGATGATACGGATATTATTATTCCAACTCCAGAAGATACATTCACTTCTGCTGTAGCTCAAGGCAAGGCTATTTCATGGGGACAATATCTAACAAAAGATATTGTCAATGCTCCACATAATGTACTCAATTCCATGTCCTTGGCAAATGTGGCACGGATGATTGCACAAGAAAGTCAAGGACGTTTAATTTGTACCATCTTGGGTAAAAAAGAATGTGAAGAACGAGGTATGGGTGCATACCTTGGTGTTGCACGTGGAAGGTAAATCTATATATATTACATACATGAACCCTGTTTTTTTTTTTGAAAAAAAAAATGTTCCCCAAGAAGAAGAATGTACAAGACCTAAAACTTATTATTAATATTGTTTTTTCGTTACTTTCATTATATCCATTTAAAAACAAAACAGTGAAACAGAACCACAATTTATTCATCTTACATACAAGTCAGATGATAATAATACAACCCCAAGGAAGAAAGTTGCTGCTATTGGAAAAGGTTTACTTTTTGACACTTGAGGGTATAATATTAAAACAGCTATGATGGAACTTATGAAATTTGATTGTGGTACGTAAATCTAGGAGGAGGATCCATTTACTATATCCTCATCTTGTTGACTTTATTTATTTCTCTGATATTCATATATTACTCGTTTCTAAAATTTTCATGTATATTAATATATACTGTATTGTAGGAGGTGCTGCTGCTGTACTTGGCAGTGCTAGAGCAACAGCTACGTTAGCACCACCCAATGTGGAGGCTCATTTTATTGTAGCTGCATGCGAGGTATGTCAAATAACACACCATACATATGTTTTGTTGTGTCATGGTAATTTATCCATCTTCCTCATCGTATTCAATGTACTTCCCAATTTAAAAAAAAAATGTAGAATATGATTTCGGCCAAGGCGATGGTACCCAGTGATATTTTAACTGCCTCCAATGGAAAAACGATTGAAATTTCCAATACCGATGCGGTATGTCGCAAGATCTCTATTTCTCCAATCATTGGCTTTTGTTTTTGTTCATTTTACATTCAATTTGTTGATAATAAATCATGTATCATAAAACGTATTCTAGGAAGGCCGTTTGACACTTGCAGATGCTTTAGTATACGCCGAAAAGGAAGTAGGTTGTGAATCCATTATTGAATTATCTACCTTGACAGGTGCATGTATGGTTTCTTTGGGTAAGAAAATGGCTGGAGTTTGGACTGAAAATGATGATTTAGCCAAGGAATTAGAGGACATTTCCAAGGTAACAGGTGATAAGACATGGCGTATGCCGTTGGAAAAAGAATACAAGGATCAGCTAGAAAGTAAAATTGCAGACTTACAAAACTGTGGTGATCGTTATGGTGGTGCAATTACTGCTGCTTTATTCTTACATGAATTTGTAACGAAAAAAGTGAAGTTTGCACATATTGATATTGCTGGGCCTGTATGGAGTGATAAGTTGGGTGCAACTGGATATGGTGCGAAACTTGTTACTGAATGGATTCGTCGTCAGGGGTTGCGAAATAACATGTAGCACACTATGTATAGTGATATTTATTCCGTCGTATAGGTTTTGAATCCAACAGTTTTAGATATACATGAAAATGTGACATCCTACCAATTAGTCTTGCATTTTATTATTCATTTACACTTTATACAATATCTTTTCTTTCTACATCAAAGTAACGTGTACATGTAGTTTGTGTCCATTCATATGCGACCATGGATGCACCATTCGCCAAGGTCGATCGTATAAGACCTGGTAATAATCCTCGAAAGACTTGTCCTTTCGATAGATTATAAAGTAACATTTCATATGCACCAACACTTTTGTGGGTCATTGGAATCATGGATTCCATAGTGTTTGTTGTTGTCTTGTTGCGATGGCCACTATTGTTATGTACATGAATACCACTTTGCTGTTGAGTCTTGATTAAATCCAATGGCCATATAGTAATCCATGCCAAGTTTGCACAAATAGCTCCTTTTGCAAAGGGTGTCAAATTCATTCCATCCTCCGTGCATAACCAGGATGGGACATAACCATAGGTACAAAATTGTTTTGAAATGTCAATATAGATAATAAAACTAGAAAAAAGAAATGTATTTCGTACTAAAGTCACACCAGATCCATCGAATACATGTTTCCGTACATCTGTCCATGTCAAGGATGACGGTGATGCTGAAGAAGAAGAAGAAGAAGAAGATGATGATGATGCGAGTAATCGTACCTGTCGTCGTATTTTAATAAAATCGGTAGGTATTTCTACAAGAGATCGTGCCATACCACCAATCGCTCCCGCAATTAAAACATGCAAGTGAATAAAACCCCAAACTTGTATGGGTGGTGGAGCTACATGTGGATTCCTTTGAAGCCATGTTTGTACTTGAGAACTAACACCGTACTGTACAGATCTCATGAGACTTCCCCCGATGACCATGGGTACACCACCTCTATATAAACCACGCAATCCTTCCACGGAATATAAATCTTTGAGTATTTGATAGGATGTCATAAAGGGTGTTCGTAAAGTTCTTCTTCTTCTTCTATGGGCTTGTTGTTGTTGTTGAACAAGTGGTGATTCGATGATGGTGGGCAAAGCTTGCAATCGTGTCTTGACTACATCCCAAGGTTGACCTACGATTACATTGGTAAATCCGTATGCCGCTCCCGACACGAATGTTATACCGGGAGCTATATAGGATTGGAAGGATGAAGAAGGAGATGATACGGACATGGATGTTTTTGATCCTATCAAGAATCAGATATTGCTTCACCTCTTATTTCAGTCTTACTACTCCTGAGAGTTTTCTTTGTTTGTTTTGCGCTGTGCTTTAGGTATAATAGGGTTTATTATAATTGATAGTTTTATCCCATTGCAATGCAAAAGATGGATGCTGATGAATACTGCGATGATGGCCATGATGGCCCAATTACTGTGAGACGTGCTGTCTTTTAAAAAAACCGCGAGTATCTTGTGCATCTTGAAGGCAGGCAGGCGATCGATACAGAACACAGCGACATCGCCTTTTGTGACATCATGCTCTTGACTCTCGTCCCTTCCTGCATGTATGATGTACAGCAGGAATGAATGTGTGAAATCATCCTAGATATATGTTCTTCAGAGAGCATACCCTCCAATTTCTCACTGATGATTCTGTCTGTACATTAAACATTGGACCTCCTCCTCAGCAGCAACACGCCAGGAGCCAGGAGTATACCGAAGCTTTCACATTAGGTTCCAACGAGTATAAACAGACAAGGAAATCATGTCATCAAAATCGATACTGTTTTTCTTCCTCATTTCCTCGGGCTGTATTCTACGAGAACATTTATCCTTGGCTCAGAACACGAATCAATCGTCTCCTTGGAATATTTCAGGTACCGTGAATAAGGATGAAATTGAAGAGGAATTCGATTCATCTTCTTGGACCTATGAGTCTCTTATAAGCCGTAATAAAAAACTAGAAGCGGCAAGGAATCGATGGCAAGAGACGTTTCGAGACATTGAAAAATTAGTTGTACCTACAGTCTCCTTGAGACGAAAATCAAGCCTTTTAGGGAGATCCTTCATACTGAATAATAACACTTCCAGTAATATTCTTACCTCTTCCAATTGGTTCAATGAATGGAAACTCTTTCTCAAGGACGAATATGAAGAAGAAGAAGAAGAAAATAACAAATACACGAATCAAGATCACCAAGAAGAATCTTCCAAACCGTCTAATAAAACTTCCCATTGGAATTTATCTTTACCAAGATTTATGAAACGAACAGCATTATTACCATGGGTATGGAATCCTAAAAAATGGAAATTGAAGAAACATTTAAATAAACATGAAATGGATTCCGTAGAAACATATACCACTACAACAACAGCAAACTCAAAGAGTTTACTACCGAAACAAATACAAAGACTGCGATTTGTCGATGGTGTTACCACATGGGATAACTTATTACAACAATGGGCTGATGATGCAACTGAATACTTTAATGCCAATATGGGAAATTATACATCCACTTTAAATACATCATCCATGAATATACCCACATTCCATCGAGGGAAAAAACAAGAAGACAAAACAACAACAACAACCAATTTGTTGGAAGTATTAGTTTCCAAAACAAAATTGTATGATGCAACACAAAAAAAAACATTCAAGAAAATTCAAACTTTTAAACCAAGACCTGTCATACCTGGAGAACCTATTGTACCACATACCGATTTGTCAGATAAAACGAAAAATATTTGGATTGTTACAACAGCAGCTTTACCATGGATGACTGGTACAGCTGTCAATCCATTATTAAGAGCTGCTTATCTTTGTGAAAGTCGATGGAAGCCTGGAACTACAATACATCATCATCATCATCATCAACAACAACAACAACAAGAGACACGAGGAGGAAATGTGACTCTTATGATACCATGGCTAGAAAAAGCGTCCGATCGTGATAAACTGTATGGTAAAAAATTTAATTTTACAACTTGTCAAGATCAAGAAATGTTTATACGATCTTGGTTGCGTCATACAGCCAATATGACTATAGCTGCAGATCAATTATTTATTGAATGGTATGTAGGATGGTTGGAACCATTAGAAAATTCTGTATATGGGATGGGGGATATTACTGGACAAATACCCGTGGAACGTGCAGATGTGGTTGTTTTAGAAGAACCGGAACATTTAAATTGGTATCGTGCACCTGGTGAATCTTGGACAAGGAAATTTAAACATGTAGTGGGGATTGTTCATACCAATTACTTTGTGTATGCACAAGATCAACCCGCTGCATTACTTCGTGTACGTTTTTCCTCTATTTTTCTCCTTCTTTTATTTTTTTCTATCATAAAAATATGGATATCCTAAACACTCTCTATCTCTGCTTGTCAAGGCACCAGCGTTACGATTATTATGCTCCTGGATGTGTAGAGCTCATTCACATCGACTCATTAAACTATCAGGTACATTAGGAATATTTGCACCAGAAAAGGAACTTGTCGAAAATGTTCATGGTGTTCGTCAGACTTTTCTTGATTATGGGACAGTACTCTGTAGTATTCTTCAAGATGCCGAACAAAGAAAATCACATACTATTTTTGGAGCGGAAGCGACTCCCACCATTTATTTTATTGGAAAAATGCTTTGGTCCAAGGGAATTGGATCTTTGATGGATCTCATGAAGTATGCAGAGGAAACGTCGGGGTTGAAACTCAAGGTGGATATGTACGGTGGAGGTCCAGACAAGGAAGATGCGGAATCTCGAGCTCAGAAATTAAATCTAGAAATGACCTTTCATGGTCCCATCGACCATGCAGCTCTTTGTTCAACTCACAAGGTAAGGATTATTCTGAAGAAAATGAAAATGGTTTGATATGGATTGGGGTAATACTAAATCGATCTATCTCCCGGATACTTAGATATTTGTAAATCCATCTACTTCGGAAGTTCTCTGCACGACCGTAGCTGAAGCATTGGCTATGGGGAAATTTGTCGTTGTGCCTTCGCATCCCTCCAACGATTTCTTTGCTCAGTTCCCTAATTGCTTAACTTACACAAACAAGGAGGAATTCATCGGTAAGACTCAAGTTACACTTCAATTTGGAAATCATTGGTGAATAGAAATTCAGTATTACGTTACACTTTATTTTTTGTAGGTAACATTTACTATGCTTTAACACATGCTCCGGAGCCTTTGACTGAAGAGTATGCGTATGCTCTTTCTTGGAATGCAGCGATGGAAAGATTTGAAGCTGCGGGATCCATTTCTGTTGCAGAGGCTGAAGCTTTGTCGGACGCAATCACATCTTCAGAGGCGAGCATTGAGGTAGGCAAAATATTCTTTTCCGATGAGGAGAAATTATCAGATGTTTTGTGATCCTGCTGATATTGCAATTGTTTTATACTTCTACCTTGACAAGATTGATTTGCCACCGTTGATAGAAGATGAGGAGAGGCGAAAACAAATAACTCAAACTGTTGAACGGACTCGACATCGTTTTCGACAGTTCCGTGATAAGTTATCTCAAGAAATTCGTCAAAGTAATGTCCTCCCTAAAGACATCCAGCAAAAATTGGTTGCAGAGCTAGATAAAAGGTTAGATGCTGACGTCGAACTATTGCTGGGATCCCCGAAACTAAAAATACAGCTATCCCCAGCTGAATTAGATAGACAATTACTAGACTTATATAATAACCTGAGCGAAAGTCCAAGTGGAGATGTTTTGCGAGTAATCGGCGGTGGTTCGACAGTGGGTAGACAGAATTATTATCTCAGACAGCAAGCTTTGAAGGCTGCAAGAGAGAAACGCCTTTCAAAGCGTAACGAAGATCGAGCTCGTTTCCGTCCTAGTTTGCCACAACCGGTAGATGGAGACGAAGACGCAACAGCATCCAGTTGGGTACAAAAGGCTTTGAGGAGAAACCTTTTACAATCATCAGATTACACTATTCGCAGGACGTCACTAAATGACGATGGAAAGAAAAATTCCGATACGCTTCAGATGTCTTATCAAACAAGTCGCATGTCTATTAGAAACAGTGTCGTTGCATCAGAGTCCATCAGCCACTCTTACTTTTGTCATCGTAGAATCATCTCTCCATCAAAATGTCAACCTCTAATATAATCTATGAATCGAAAGTAGGAAAGTGACTTTTGTAAACAATTACTGCAATAAAATTAATGAAAATCAGCTGCATTTGTAGTATCAGTCACCAAGGTAGAAAAGTGCTGTGAACAGCAAATCACAAGCGTTTCATGTAGTCACTGCACTGCTGTTTCCCTTTTCTCTCCTCGTCTAAACGCTGTAAAATCGATCGACATAGTGACCAGTCCCTGCTCTATCCTCTACTTAAGACTGTCGTGGACATCAACAAGAAATCATTATTCCGCGGATGGTATTACACGCGGCTCAATACGTGGTGGAGAGACTGATGCTAAGAGTAGCTGGAAGGACATCTTTCAAGCAAGTCCATCAAATTATGTGCATACCGTCCTCCATTCTACCATGTCACGAACATTAAACATTACAAACAAATATCAAACATTGCAAACGAATTCGTACAAGAGAATCTAATATTTTGCTAATTTATTACCTAGAGTCTACCCGCTCTCTGTTCATATTCAGCTCACGAGTACCAGTTCCAATTCTTTGAAGTTCCGCGTTCACCCCTAACATGTCTAGAAAGTCCATCAAATTATGTGCATGCAAGGAACTGGGATTTCTCAATTTCTTAAAGGCACGTTTTTCCACAGACCGTACATCAGAAACACTTATACCCCCACCACATTCCTCTGCAACTTCCTTGGCAGTCCGACTCTGACCATCATCTAAACCTAGCCGAAGTCGAATGATATCTCGTTCATGGGGTGAAAGCTCCGTAGCCAAGGCATTTTCTAAACATTGTCGTAAGAAGGATACATCCACGAGGTCTTCTGCCCTTGTTTCAGAACACTTGAGGGTATCGGATATCAACAAGCCATCATCACCGGAGAAGTCCCCACCTGCACCAGAACCCTTAAATGCAGCACCCCCTCCCATGTATAATGGTTGATCAATCGAAAGTAAGGACTCTGTGACTCGTAAGGCAGTTCGGAGCCTTCTGACTGTCGTTCCAATTTCAGCAGCAATTGCTTCTTCTGTGGGGATCGGTTCCATAAGTTCTATGGAACGCTTCACAATACGCTTATAGGAATTCTTGAATTCATGTAATGGAGCTGGAATTTTTAAGGTTCCCGTACTCGATGCAATGAATAATTGTCGAATGTAGGTAGATATCCAATAGGAACTATAAGTCGAAAAACGTAATCCTCTAGTGGGATCATATTTATCTACTGCTCGAGCTAATCCAAGAACACCCTCTTGAATTAGATCATCAAAGCTAGGTCTATCCCATCCTCCATCATATAATGCAATTAGATTATCATGTGACGAGGAGGTATATCCGATCCCCTTACGGACCCATTTCTTGGCGATCGATACAACCAGACGTACATTACTTCTCATCATTTCAGTTCGAGCTTCAGATCCTGCATGTAGAATATCTAAAAGTTCTTCCCTTCCACCAGAGACTTGCAATCGTTGAATAATATCCATGTCAGTCAAATTATCGACATCGGCATTTATTGCAACATTATTCAGTTTCTTGGCATCTACAACCCAGGCTGCTGTGGGAAATGATGATGATGATGACGACGACGATACTGTAGTTGTTGGAAGAGAGCGAGGGCTACTATTGTTCTTGGGTTCCTGTTGAATTTGAACCGGACTTTGGTTCATGGTATTGCTCCCCCCATAAATAATATCGTAGGAAGGATTATCCAGAAGCTCGTCGTCCCATAGTAAAGGTATATTCTCATGAGTCTCTTCCTCTTTCTTATCCAAAATCCAATCGCTATCAAGCATGACAGACTTTGCCATTGGTGTAATTTGTAATTCATCACCATATCCCTCGTCAACGTCCTCCTCCTCCTCCTCATAATATTCGAACCCTGATGGCTGTTCTTTTTCTTGTAAGAATGCCGTAATTTTTTCTCGTAATTCCTTCGCACGAACAATGGCATATCCTAACCGCTCTTCCTCTTCTCTTGTTAACAAATCATGTCGTACTAGCTCATCCCGTTGATACCACAAGGCTGTTGCTGTTGATGTTGCACTGGACGAATCAGATGAAGATACGGCTCGTCTTGATCGTGTTGAGGATGACTTGACCTTGTTGCTGTTGACACGATCATCTCGTACACTCTTAGTGTTGCTAGACGATTGGATGGAGGATGGTATCTTCATGGAGCTTATCGTACTCGTTCCACTAGCACCTTCTCGTCGTCCAAGACGTTGACGAAGCGACGTAGAAAGTTGTTTTCTACGAATATTCGTGCGTATTGGGTTTTCTCCCCCGTCATCTCCATCTTCTTCCTTATCATGAGTACCGACTGTAGATTTGATAGCTGCAAGTGAATGTGAGTGACTTCCTCTATTCCTCATACGGTCACGGCTACACACAACTGACGTGGCAGCACATGACGAGGAAGACAAAGAGCCCAACACAGGCTGATGAGTATGACTCCATGCTTGGATTGATGTGAGTTGATTAGACGCACAGAGTAAGGATAAGGATCCTGCTGCTTTCATCATTCGGCATGTTGTACGAGTTGTTGCATCACCGTTTATAGAAGAAGACATGGTGTTTGTTGGTGGTTGGTTGTACTGTGAGGACAGTACAGAGAATAATAATGCAGTTGCAGCAAGTGCAAATCGATTGCGGTCAGCAGTCATCAGTCAGCAGGCAGCAGGCAGCAGGCGACGGTCAAGGTCAGCAGAGCAGCAGCAGCACAGCACTCCAGGGTTACACGTTTTACCTTGTCCCACAGAACAATGGTGAACCCTAGAGCTAGGGTTCTCTAAATCGTGTTCGTATGCTTTTGCGAACCATGATCACCTCTTCGCTCAGTGATCATGACTCTCGCTCCCTATGCACAAGATGGTTTAAGATGATGATCACACCGCAAGACAATGATCATCTCAGTGACATCACAAGCCCATTGACTATGATTTTTACCACGAAACTGATATCTATAAAAAGAAATAGTTCAAGAATTGCATCATAAGCAACAAGAAAAAAACATTTACTGTCTAAGAAACAACAAGGAAGAGATCATGTCCACGCGTAGCCTTTTTAGAGACTCTATCATATTGCGACATGCATCAGATCGAACAATCAACTTTGATAGCACTCAGAAAGCTCGTTTGTATGATCAAGGTTTAACCAAGGGAATGATACATCAACTGGAGCTTGCAACTGCGGATACAGCCCAACATGTCTGGATTTTGGATAATTCCACATCGACCAATCAACTTGATTCGTATCGCATGATTCCAAATAGTAATGCATACTCCCAGACACACTTTGAGAAATGTACACGATGGGAGGATAGTAAAGATACAGCTTTGAATCATGCTCGAATCGCCACGTACACTCATAGACCTACGACTTTTCGTTTACTGAATACTTGTCATGGGATTCCATCGGAGTATACGATTCCATCCGTATCACAACAGCACCAACAATCATTCTATCTCATGAGTCATGATAATAATTATCATAAACAACATCAACATGAGCTAGTCCAGTTTGAAGAATGGTTGCACTCCGCTTGGCCCACAGATAGGACACCCTTGATTCAACATATTCAAGATTTTCGTACTAGTATTCAATCCATGGAACAAACATTACGCACAAAAAGTCAGAATGTTGTTTTAACTATAGCTACTGATGGATTACCTTGTGGCTTGAATGGTGTATGTAATGATGAACAATGCGAACTCTTTCGAAAGGCATTTAAATCCTTAGACAAGCTTCCTATTCAAATTATATTTAGACTGACTACAAATCATAGTGGTGTAAAAAAGGTATATTTATGTCATGAAATTTCTTTTATACTCAATTATTTGTACTTTATAATATTGTTTACAAATGAAATTTTTCCTTGCTTGCCTTCATTGTTTAAATCATCATGTCTTAGTATTATACCGAGCTGAAGAATGAAGTTCGATTTCGTATCGTTGTTATGAATTCTTTCTTATCAGAAGCCCAGAGTATTAGTCAAGTTAATGATTGGCTAACATATTCTCAATCTATACACCAAATGCGTGAATGTGGTGCTGTATCATCTTGTTTAGACTCTTTGGCTGAAAGGGAATTATCCTTGTTTGAAATGCGAGACTACTGTCTCTTTCTATTCGGATATGATTCCATGACAGGAGTCATGGATCCTACCAGTGGTGGATGGTCTCGCTTTATTATTTCTATGAAATCAGTATTAAAAGGTTACAAAGAGCAATGGGATCCAAGTAGTAACAAAGTCCAGCCTTTGCTAGATATCAAACAACTTTCTCACATATACGGACCTTCTAAGAGTTGTAAAAGATTCGTTCGTTTATTCAGACTTGGATTTTAGTTGTTATTGTTCAGCCAACATTCTAAACGGCATTACTTAAGTTTTAAATATCTATAAAAATGATTCATGTATCGTTGTATATTACATATATATTGTAAAAGCCGTTTGTGTGATGATTACAATGATTTGGAGAACACCTTGAGAGAATGTACTCAGTCTTCAAACAATAATCGTTTGTATATGCCGAAAGCAACAGTAGCTATTATAACGGAATTATGATGCATCGATTGGATCTTTCACATCAGGTGCATTATAGCACGACTGGGCAAAAGTCATCATACAGTATTACTGTGTACGAACCGGATTTCTGAGTCACCTATATATATACATCATTCATCTTTATCTCCTTTATACATCCGAAGGACTGGATGACAATCAGAGGTGAGAGAGAAGAATACCACATTCGAATGATAGGACAGAGTGACTGGCACCAAATAATCTATGACCTATTCAACCCATCACCACCAAATGGCATTTTTGCTACACCCAACGCCGTTCCGTTCCGCGAAGGTTTCTGTTACCGCCATTCCCACGTCAATCATAGTTGAGCCCATACTACCTTCATCATTTGCAGCTCAGCTTGTGGATAACCATGGATCTACCACAACAATCAGTGCGGTTGAGGCTGTAGCATCATCATCCTTGCCTCACACAGTATCATTTGAACCTGTCCTTCCGGACGTGACGCTCTTCATAGGGATGGGATCGGTAATAATGCTATGTATTGCGGCTGGGTATGTTTGGGCAAACGATGTTGTCCCCGTCTCGAGGACGAAACTTGCCATTTCTAAAAGTCGTGGAGGTGTGTGGGTAATGAACATGATCTGTGACATGTTTTTATACACATTTGGATGGATAATACTGTCATGAATATAATCTCAATTTAAATTTGATTTTTATTTGTATATATGTATTTAGAGGTACGAGAATATCTGGATGGTCTCAAGCAATCAGAAGAAATTATTGTGAATAATAATTATACTGAGTCACTGGTGTCAGAGACTGATGTTCCAAGTATAAGTTCAAGAAACGACATGGATACTAGTTTACTAAAAAGGAGAGATGGCCGTGACTTTGAACGCTGGCTTTTCTCTGATTGGTTAAATAAACCCAGTGTAAAGGCAGGTCGTCAGAAAGAACCAGCGCTGCCCATTCTGAGAGAGGCCAAGTGGAATTCAGGTGATAATCCAGTTCTGGTCACAGCAGCCATGTGAGTTTCGTACATTTCTTCGCATTATTTCGTAGATACTCATACGCGCTGATTGTAAATAAAATGGTGTTTGTTTCTATTTGCAGCATGATGCTTGGTGTTTTTTTGGCAGCTATTACGGAAAGGTTTGCGGTGTGAGAAGTGTAGAAGCCTGATGAGTATTTCCACATTTTTTGTTTCTTCTTCTTCTTTAGCGAGAATGGTAGGTTTCTTTCTTTGGCTTTCGCATCTAATCTTGTATTTCAGAACCTTTTCTCTACATTGTTTTGTGTTACTCGTCTATGTATCCGTGTGTTACATGGGATCTCTGAATGTGTTTTAGACTTTGATGCAATAGATCTGTCTGATTTCTCTTCTGGGTGAACAACATCGCCCATACAAAACTGCAATTCTCATCTACCTCATAACTTTGATATATAATATTCCTTTTTGGTTTACAATAAGTAAATCTATAAAAAATGAACAGATTATCATTATGAAATTATTTAACTGTAACTCACAAACCAAGAAGATTGTTTTTCTTTTCCATGCAAGGATAGAAGATATTTAAATTACTACAGTCATTTGAATACATACGTTTTCATTCCAGGGATATAGCCACGTTCGTTGTTCGTGTATATAAATATGATGGCAGTCATTGAGATTTGAGATGTCAACATTTTAGTCAGTTTCAAGAATAACAGCAGTTGAGAACGAATGACTCTGGGTACAGTCCAGTATGTAGGTCGCAGGAAGACGTAGAATCACGAGCGTGCGCGCATCAGCGCGCACGGTCTTCCTGTAGCTACATAGCTACACATACTGCTACAGGGTATGGTGCTGCGCACGTAGCGCATCGCTAGCAGAAGCTAGTCTAGTAGTGTGCAGAAAGGCGCCCGAAACGCTTCGACGTTATTGCGTGCCTTGCCATTTGCATTTCCTTTTGAATTCAAGCATCACCAAATAGGCTTGACACGAAGGAAATTTTGAAGTTCATCACATCACTTCTACGCCCTAGCATTCTCACCATGGTTGAAACAGACATTGTACGTTGACTTGGCGTTTTTCGTTTTCCAGTCACATTGCGTTTTGATTGTTTTTCATCAGCACAACAGACAGCTCTGTTACCGTGCTTTTGAACTCGTCTTGTTTATCGTTCTTGTCTTGTCTTCTGCTCCA
>Ga0169931_10008778_pt1 | contig 14684 bp, 14 predicted proteins | sample Kivu_15m_20L_FD_129675 | JGI IMG/M metagenome (GOLD analysis project Ga0169931, IMG submission 129675) | Freshwater microbial communities from Lake Kivu, Western Province, Rwanda to study Microbial Dark Matter (Phase II) - Kivu_15m_20L... | ecosystem: Environmental > Aquatic > Freshwater > Lake...
CGACATACCCGCAGCCACCGGTTACTAATATCCTCATTATTACCTCTTATGCTCATAGGTATCTGGAAGGGCCTTAAGCGTATCTAAGTTAGATTTGGCCCAAGCCAATGTGTCTTCTAACCCGTTACCTAACGTGACTTGATCGCGCCAGCCTAACTCGTTTCGAATCTTTTCTGAGGAGAGCTGATAAGCAAAATCTTTACCAGCCCGCTCTGGTCCTTGCTCAATTAAATCATCGACCTCTACGCCCAATAGCGAGGCGAGCTCCTGTACTAAATCAAAAATTGAAATTATTTCATTGGTTGAAATGTGGTAGGACTGCCCAACCTCACCAGTATTCATAATTGCTGTAAGGGCTGTCGAAACATCATTTATGTGTATGAAGGATCGAATAGATTTTCCACCACCATGTAGTGATAATTTTTTACCGGTAAGTGCTGAAAGTATCGTTTTTGGAATAATTCTATATAGCTGTTGACCTGGGCCATACACATTTGCGGCTCTAGTAAAAATCACCGGAAAGCCATAATTTTCAAAAAGTGCCTTTAAGTGCCAATCTCCTGCAGCACGTGAAATTGCATAGGGCGTGCTTGGCGCAAAATTAAAAGATTCCTTCAACCACCCGCTTGTGGATCCATAAACCTCTGGAGTCGTAAAATGCACAAACTTTTTAATTGATTTCTCTTTTATCAATAAATTTCCAAGGAGTGAAAGACTGACTACATTTGTTTTATACCAATCTTCAGGGGAATCCCAGCTTTGTACAACCATACTTTGTGCTGCAAAATTAAATACAAATTCAACCTGATATTTACTAACAATCTCAGCGATACTGTTTATATCGCTATTTAAATCTACCTGCTTGAAAGTAAAGTTCTTAAAATTCTTATTACTTTTATATAAAGCAAAAACAGGTGAAATCTCTACAGAGCGACTTACTCCAATTACTTTATAACCTGCAGTAAGTAAGTGATCGACAAAACTTGATCCTGAAAAAGAGTTTGAAGCTAGAACTAGAATCGGAGATGGTGTAACCATTATTTTACTCGGCGAATACACTCTGTAATTACGTGGCAGATTGCTAAATGAGCATCCTCAACTAATCCATATGCACCCTTTGGTGTTTCTACGTGGATATTTCGTCCAATAGTTAATTGCTTAAGCTTGCCACCATCAAATCCAGTTAAAGAATGTGATTCTATTCCAAGCGCAGAGGCTACCTCTACCGCTTTTATTAAATTATCTGAATTGCCAGAGGCGGAAATGACTATCAATAAATCTCCTTGTTTCCCCAATAATTTCAACTGTTGCGCAAAAATAGAGGAATAATCCATATCGTTTGCAATTGCGGTTATCGCTGCAGTGTTATCACACAAACTCACAGATCGAACTGGATTTGCCCTATTTAGTGAACCTATTCCTAAGTCTGTAGCAAAATGTGATGCAGTAGAGGCACTTCCGCCATTTCCCGCAATAAAAACAGTATTTTCACTTTTTCTTACCATTTCAATTGCAAAAATTAGGTTTTCAATCTTTTCTATATCTAGATTTTTAAAATTTGATTGTGCTTGTAAAAAATAATTTGTGATAACACTATTTAAGTCCATTATGTAGGTGCTCCCATTAACCATTGATCTTTGACATTGTAAACATTAACTGATTGAATTATAGTATGAAATTAAGTGATTTTGTTGCAGAATACCTTGAATTAAATGATGTTCGAGCTTGCTTTATGGTGTCTGGTGGTGCTGTTTTACATTTAATTGATTCTATACAGAAAAATTCAAACATAACGATTGTCTGTTCTCAACATGAAGAATCTGCAGCTACCGGAGCCGATTCTTTTTCGAGATTTTCAAACTCAACAATTGGCTTGTGTGTAGCAACAAGTGGACCAGGCGCAACTAATTTAGTTACTGGGGTAAGTAATGCATACTTTGATTCAGTTCCCCTCATTTGCATTACAGGTCAGGTGGCCACATTCAGAGAAAAACAAAATAAAAATATGAGGCAGTATGGTTTTCAAGAAACTGATGTAGTTGAAATATTTAAACCAATTACTAAATATGCAGTTAAAATAAGTAGTGCGGAAGACATAAAGTATGAGTTAGATAAAGCTTTTCATTTTGCACGATCTGGGCGACCTGGTCCCGTAGTTGTTGACTTACCAGACGATTTGCAACGAGTAGACATAAATCCAGACATTTTGAAAAGCTTTCAACCAGAAATTAATGTTGATGTTGATGATAAACAATTAGACTATATTGTTGATAGAATTAATCTTTTACTAGATAAAAGTGAAAAACCTTTAATAATCCTTGGTGCGGGTGTAAGAATTAGTAATTCTGCTCACTTAATTCAAAACTTTATAAGTGAACTGAATGTTCCTTTTGTAACTACTTGGGGTGCAAAAGATTTAATCTCTGATGATAATCCTTTAAATATTGGAACATTTGGTGTTTGCGGCCCCCGTTATGGAAACTGGGCGATTTCTGAAAGTGATTTAGTTATCGTGTTGGGTGCTAGATTAAATCAAATGCAGGTTGGAGGCAAGTTAAGCGATTTTGCGGCAAATTCATTTAAGGTTTTAGTAGATATAGATCAATTAGAAATAAATAAATTTCAAAGCACTGGGTTTAAATTAGACTTGCCTATAAATCTTGATTTAAATGATTTTATTGGTAACGTGAAGCTAAAAAGGTTTAAAACTTCGAAATGGCATAATTGGTTGACAAAAATCAAATCTGATTTTTCAATCATCTCTGAGCATTTACATGATGAAAAAGAAGTAAGTGCATATAAATTTATTGACCTGTTATCTGACTTGCTTCCTGAAAACTCAATAATCTTTACTGATGCGGGCGGCAATCTTTGCTGGACAATGCAAGGTTTTAAGATTAAGAAAAACCAAAGGTTGATTTCGTCTTGGAATCATTCTCCTATGGGATTCTCCTTACCAGCCGCTATTGGTGCGTCTTTTGCAAATCCTGAACGAACGATTAATTGCGTAATTGGAGATGGGGGATTGATGATGTGTCTACAAGAATTAGGGACTGTTGCAAGGCATAATCTACCAATAAATATTTATATTTTTAATAATAGAGGGCATGGTATTCAAAAACAAACTATTGATACTTGGTTGAAAGGAAATCAAATCGGTGTTGATCATGAAACAGGTTTATTTTTTCCAAATTTCGAACTAATCGCACAAAGTTTTGGGATTGCATATGAAAGAATTGATAATATAAATCAAGTAATTCAAAAGGTAAACCCAGATTCTAGCAAGCCAGTGATTTATGATGTAATGATAAATCCTGAGCAGAAGATTTTCCCTATGCTCAAGTTTGGTGGTAATTTGACCGACTTGGATGATTCAATTCCGAAACCAAGATATTTACCCAATTAAGATAGGGTTTAGGTCTTACTAAGAGTACTGGAGGGTTAAATGACTGAGCAAGCTAGACAAAAGGTTTCCATTAGGACTTTACAACGTTTAAAAAGTGAAGGTATTCCGGCGGTTGGGGTTACGGCGTATACATATCCAGAAGCGATTTTGGCTGATAAAGCCAATGTTGATTTTATTTTAGTGGGGGATTCGTTGGGAATGACAGTTTTGGGTTATAAAAATACTATCGCTGTAACTATGGATGACATGATTGCTCACTGCCGAGGTGTTTGGAGGGCAAATAAATATGCTTTTCAAGTTGGTGATATGCCATTTATGTCCTATCAGCCTTCGGATGAAGCTGCAATTAGAAATGCAGGAAGATTTTTGCAAGAGGGTGGGTGTGACGCCGTTAAAGTTGAAGGAAACATGTATTCTCGAATAAAGGCAATAGCAGACTCCGGAATTATTGTTATGGGTCACTTAGGCCTTACACCTCAAACCCGTGCTCTAATGGGAGGTTATACAGTTCAAGGTAAAACATTAGATTCCGCGAAATTGATCTTGGAGGATGCTTTAAAACTTCAAGATGCTGGATGTAAGTTTATGTTTTTAGAGGCAATGCCGCGCGAAGCTGCATCTTTAATTGCTGAAAATCTTGACATTCCAGTTTATGGGATTGGTGCCGGGGATAAAGTTGATGGACAGCTAGTGATTATGCATGATCTTATTGGCATGTTCTTTGAATTTAAATCGAAATTTGTCAAGCGCTATTGTGAGGCTGGTGTTATGATCGAAGGTGCATTAAAGGAATATGCTAACGAGGTTCGTATGAAGAAGTTTCCTTCTGAAGAAAACTTTTATAACCTAAATGAAGGAGAGTTAGAAAAACTGCTTGCTGACCCAAAATGGAAGTATACGAAATAATTTTCAAATTAAGGGGTAATAAACATGGATAAGAGTGCTTGGCAGCTCCATAGTGACGCAACAAAGGATCAATTTGACGCTAAGTTGATAACGCTTGGACCGTGGACTTCCTTTTCTTTCTTATCGGATCCGAAGCACGTCAGTTTTGTATTGGCTAGGTACAAATTTGTTTCGAAAATGCTTAACGAAAAATCAACAATTTTAGAGATTGGATGCGGTGATGGAGTCGGTTCCCCACTTATAGCCTCAATTCCATCTGTAAAAATGATTCATTGCATAGATTGGGATCAAAGAAACATCGATGGAAATACTTCTCGCTACTCCTTTCTATCGAAAAAAGTCAGATTTATAAATCATGATATCAACAAAAGTCCTTATCTGGACGCTGGAAAATTTGAAGCCGCATTCATGATTGATGTTATAGAGCATGTTGAGCCTAAACTTGAACATCAATTCATGAAAAATATTTGTGATTCTTTAAAAAATGACGGGATTTTGATTACAGGTACGCCAAACATTTACGCAAGTGAATGGGCTAGTCCTCAATCTGCCGCACAGCATATAAACTTAAAAAGCCAGGAAACTTTGGCAAATTTGATGAGAAGTTATTTTCAACATACATTTGTATTCGCAATGAATGATGAAGTAATCCACACTGGTTATTCCAAAATGGCGCATTATATTTGGACCGTATCTGTTAATCTTAAAATATAGATAATGAGCGCCGACCACAAAATTATAGTGAGTATATCCAGTGATATCGCTTATGAATTAGCTATTAATTGGTTAAAGAATGGTGACAAGCTTATTGGTACTTACAGAAACTGGAATAAGAATTTAGACGAACTTACAAAATATCCCAATTTAATTTTGATTAGATTAGATTTTGATCGTAAAAAAGATTTTAATAAGTTAGTTAAATTAGTTAATAGATTAGGTAAATGGAGTGTCTTGGTGATTGCTAGTGGTAGACAGGAGCCTATAGGTAACTTCGAAGATACTGTTTTTACAGATTGGTTAGATGGGGTAAAAGTCAATTTCTTAGATCAATTGAAGATTGTTCACTTACTCCTTCCGATGAAATCCAAAAAAACAGAAAGTGGCCCAACGGTACTTTTCTTTGCAGGTGGAGGGACAAACAATAGTGTGAAAAATTACTCAGCCTATACAATATCAAAAATTGGCTTGATTAAAATGTGTGAACTACTAAGTACAGAAATATCTAATGTAAAGTTCAGTATAGTAGGACCGGGCTGGGTAAAAACAAAGATTCATCAACCAACTATTCTCGACCTTGGTGACAAAAGCGAAGAAAATTATGAAAAAACTGTTCAAATGTTAGCTGGAGATAACTGTGTTCCAATTTACGAAGTGGTTAAATCTTGTAACTGGATTATCGAGCAGAATTTTGACGTAGTTAGTGGGAGAAACTTTAGTACAAAATTCGATAAATTCAATGAAGAATTAGTTAAAGAATTAATTTCTGATCCGAATATGTATAAGTTAAGGCGCCATAAAAACGATTGGTCATAATAGTTTGTGCCATTTATTTAGAAAATAACTACTGATAGTTGTTGAAGGACCCTCGGAGTATTCAAGAAAAATCGAATCAAATTTTTTATCATTTTTTAGTTTATTTGTAGAGTAATTGCTATCATTCGAAATCATTTCTCTAACAGCTTCTTTAATTTCATCTTCAGAGTTATCACGCCAGCAAAATTCAGGGCCGATATAAGAATCGCTCCAACCTGCTTTTGAATCTAACATCTCTTTGAAACTTAAAACAACTCCATTTTTGGTTACTAATTTCGGAATCATTATAGAACCCGGATAATAGACGAATTTGCCCATGTCTGGAGCATTAGTCGCAAGAATTCGCTTACCGAAAGTTATTGGCACGTTCATTGGGCCAGATGTCGTGGAGATCAGAAATTCATTTTCTGCCAAGAAATACGTGTCTAAAGCTGAACTCCTGAATTTCATGCTTGAATAATTAATCAATCCTTCAAGCTTGGGCAGATATTTTGCTCTTAAATTATCACCTATTACAACAACATATCCTCCAGAATTTATAATTTCCTTAATTGCAGGTAAGTAATCAAGAATCTCTGCGTTTCTACCATAGCCCTGCCTATCATATTTATTATTTCTAACATGTAGAGTAACGAACCAATCTTTTTCACGAACTCCGTACTTACTAATCCAATCTCTACCAATTGACATAATTTCGTCATTTAATTCTAAAATTGGAGTATTGTAAGCAGATTCCCAATTAACCGTAAGATTATTGTGTGCATCTCCTAAAACTAAATATTTATCTCGTACTGGTGCTGTTTCCACAGACTCAGAAAAAAACCAAAAGGCTTTATCAATTATAGATTTATCAAATTGAGAAACTTTCACTAAATTGAAATGTTTTCTCCAGAGATTTAAGTACGAATCATTTGCGGATTCTCCGGTAAGAACTATATAGTTCTGATAGAATTCTGGGAATAAAAGATTATTTTTGGCTCTAAGATTTAGTGAAATTGCCATATGCCCTAATGAGTAAGTGATGCTCGGACCTACGAATCTAACCTTAGACGTAAAATTCGACTCATAGTATTTATTTTTAAAACTTTGTGCCTGAGATAGATAGGACTTAGCTATCTGCCAATCTCCATTTTGGTAATAATTGTCAGCGGTTTTTTTCAATTTTAAGTAGTTTGAAAAAGTGTCGGTAGCGTCATTTTTAAAGGATTTCTTGGAAGAATAATATAAATGAATCTCTTTGCTAAAGACCAAAACGTCTTCAAGAATTTTTTCTAGAAGTGATAAATCCATTCGAGTAAGATAGTTAATGCCCGTCATAAAAATCTCTTTAAGAACTTTGAAAGAAACTACTAAAACTAATACTATTCTTTTAATTTTATATAGCCTAACTGAATTTAACACTCTTTAATTGTAGTACACTTGTACGAATGAAATGGTGTAAGGCGGTGATCAAGTTATAATTGTTAAGAAAAATTTTTCTGAAATTTTATTGAAGACTACTAATAGAGTTTTTAAAAAGCGGCTCACTGTAAGCAGGTCTCTGAAGTTCGTCATGTTCCTGATTATTGTATTTCCGTCGTTTCTTTTCTGTTTTTTACAAAGATTGGTAGCTCCATTCGTCATCATTCGGATAGGCAAGATAAGAAATCAACATTATGGACATTTTTTATTAGAAACTGATTATTATTTATCTCAAGAAATAAAGAATTTAAATTCACTGCGTAGATTAGATATATTCTATCTAGACGGTGAATCTACAAATAAATTTTACGAAAAAGTCTTAAGAGCGCATATCTATATATTGCCAAAGTATACTTTGCAACTGATCTATTTCATAAACTTTTATTTGTTTAAGAGTAACAAATACATAATAATTTTACCAGATCGATTGGTTGATCTGACTGAACTTGATAAATATAACCCCAGTATCAATCTATTTCCAGTAAATAACGGTATTGCCCAATATTTCAACTCCAATTTTCAAAATAGTTGTGTGATTTATGTGCTGAGAGATGTGAAGAAATTAGAAGATAGTTTTGCGCTACGCAATGTTGATATTAGTACTTACAATCAATCAATTGATTTCCTTATTTCAATGAATTTTGACGTTTATATACTCACCGAAAGATTCATAGAGTATCGCAATGAAAAAATGGCTCAAAGAGTTTCCAGAAATTATAACGATTTGGCAATTGCTAGTATTGAATTTTATCTAGCAAGCATTTGTAATTTTGCCGTAGCAACAGATTCTGGGAGTTTTCATCTACCATATTTATTTAGAAAAAATATAATTCTAACTAATATTTGTGGTCCTATTGGTGATATTAAGAGTGATTTTATACATGGTAAAATTTATAAAAAATGGATCGATTTAACTTCTGGGTTTGAGCTAGATTTCAAAGCAACTAAAATAGAAGTTTTATTTGATAATGACGATGCTTTCAGAAAACATAACATTGGTTTGATTGATAACACTGCAGAAGAAATAAAAGATACTATAGAGTTATATCTCGAAGTTAGGAAACCCTAGTCAATGGATTCGTTTAAAACTTTAAACTACATTTACTGACTATTGATATAGTCAGTAACAAATTGAAAAATTCTACTTAAAAATTTTTTGCTTATCAACTTGAAAGTTTTTGTATTTTAAGCAGAGATTAACAAAAGTATGCAGTGTGAAAATGTCTTTTTACATAAAAAACTCTGAGTTCTATATTATTTTAATATCTTTTGTAATTGTGTGAATTGTTGTAAAGCTATTTGTTATTTAATTATGAATTAGGATTTTCTTACACTGGTTAGAATATACTTTTGAAGACGGTCCATTATAATTCGCTTAAAATAATTTGGTTGCTTTAAAGCCAAGTATAATAGTCTGTAGAATCTGTCTTTCTTGCGGAGTACAGGTGATAATGGGCGAGAAATAAATTTTCCTGAGAACAGACATATTGTCATCAACATGCGATCCTTCATACTGGTTCCGAGAAATTCACGAACGTTTTCATTATCGGTATTTAGACCGATTGAAACTGCCCTAAGTAACATGCGGGATCGCGTAATAGAACTAGTGGCAAGTTTTCTTCCCTTGATTAAATTAAATACCTCGATATTATTTTCATGAACTAAAAAAGCGGATGGGTTGTTGTGTTGTTGTGAAAAAGAAGTATCTAAAATACCACGATAACTAACTGATTTCTTACTGAAACCAACCTCAAATCTATCATTTAATAACGACAAAAAAACTCCAGCTTCTTCGTTAGTGAAAGTATTCAATTCTATACTTCTACTCGTATCTGTTAGGTATAGGTCAGAAAAGGCTCCAACTTTTATAGCTGAATTAATTTCAAACACTAAGCTTGACCACGAGATAGGAAGTGATGCTCCATAGATCGTTGGAGTGAAATACTTCAAAAATTTTCGTGGTTTGTATACTTTAAAATCTTGGTTTTTACTATCAAGCGGAAATATATTTTTGTTAATGGGTTCGCCACTGAGTGGCGATTGAATGACTGCATTTGCTAGGTATATTTTTGTGCTGCTATTCATTACGTAGTGGTTTACAACTTTTACATAAAAGTCTGGATCAATTAGGTAATCATCATGTTGAAAGAAAGTCATTAAGTGACCAGTCGCGTTTCTTAAGAGCCAAGCTTGATTTTGAGCAACTCCGAGATTCTTCTCTTGGTAATGATAATGCCAGTGGAAATTAGGATATTTGCTAGCCCATTGATCAAACACAGGTTTGACTGAATTGGGTGAATGATCATCAGAGACTAATATCTCGAGATTTGAATAATTCTGTGAGCAGATACTCGCCAAGGCAATGGATAAGGAACTTAAATTATTATATGCTGGAATACATATTGAAATTGTACAGTTATCTGAATTTTGCATATCCGGTGGTTCCATTTAAGAATTCCTCTAGTCCCTTATCCCAATTTGAAATTTCCAATTTTTGTTTGTGCCAAATTTCGTGACTAAGAGTTGCATTAACCGGACGAATTGCCGCAGTTTGAAATTCACTCGACAGGACTGGGGTTAGAAATTTCTTATCAAGATTTAGCAAGTCCGCAATTTTATATGCCCACTCTAATCGGCTAGCTGAACCAGAGGCGGTAGAAGGATAGATGCCTGGCAAAATTTCATGGTTAAGTATTAACTGAACAATCTTAAATACAATAAATGTAGATGTTGGTTGTCCGAATTGATCAGATACGATTCGAGTTTGAATTCTATCTTCCAGAGATTTTCTTACAAAACTTACAAAATCAGAATTCTTCGTGCCATATAGCCAATAAGTTCTCAATGCATAAATTGAAACATCTTGATTTATGTATTCACTACATAAATTTTCTGCCATTGATTTAGTTTCGCTATAGTAATTAACGGGTGATTGATTAGCCGTATTGGATAATTCTTCCTGTTGATTAGAACTTAAAACGCTGGCAGTAGAAATATGAATTAGTTTAGTTTTATATTTTAATGTTAAAGAGATTAAGTTTTGAACTGCGTCTACGTTTATTTTCTTACATAGATCGCGTTCTTTCTCAGCCAAATCAACGTTTGTATACGCACCACAATTGATTACAAACTGAGGCATAATAGTTTGCCACACTGAATCCAGCCCCTTTAGATCAGTTATATCCGCTTTGTTTCTCCCGAGCGAGGTCACTTCGAAATTTTCAAATTCCCTTAAATAGCGGGTCAAATCCCCCCCGAGTAATCCCTCACCACCAAGGACTAGAATTTTACCCTTCATTATTGATTCAAGACTCTATCCAACCTTGAACAGTCGCTGCCTCATGGGGGTCCCCAATTTTTACACCTTGACGATCTTGCAAGATTTTAATGAAAGTAGAAGCTTCATATAAGTTATTGAATGTACCTGTATCTAGCCAGGCTGTACCTCGCCCTAATGGCATTACGTTGAGTTCACGCATCTCATGATATTTCTTTAAAACGTCTATAATCTCAAGTTCCCCACGCGGGCTTAATGATGATTCTTTAGCAAAACCTACTGCTCTGTTATCGAACACATAGAGGCCCGTGACTGCAGAATTAGACCTCGGGTTTTTAGGCTTTTCCTCGAGGGCTTCAATTTTCCCTGTCGAGTCGAAGGAGACAACTCCATATTGGGTCGGATCACTGACTGAATAAGTAAAAATGGTACTTCCAGAATGCTGATGCTGACTACTTCCTGAGTTGCCTAACGATTCTTTCAGTGACCTACCTAGCCCAGTTCCATAAAATAAATTATCGCCTAAAATAAAAGCAAAAGAGTCCCCATCAATAAAACTTTCCGAAACAATAATCCCATCCGCGATACCTTTAGGGCGACTTTGTATTTGATATTCTAGTTTAATTCCCCATTGCTCTCCCTTACCAAGCACCTGCTGAAAACTAGATTGATGTTGAGGATTGCAAACAATCAAAATTCTTCGAATTCCAGCTAGCATTAGTGTTGTAATCGGATAATAGATTAACGGTTTGTCATAAATTGGGAGCAAATGCTTACTGACAATATTTGTCAATGGTCGGAGTCGTGAACCTGAACCACCGGCAAGAATTATCCCCTTCATTGGGCAAATGTAACACTTATACTATTGTTTTATGCTTGAGGACTTGAGTTGAGGAGATGTGATGAAGTATTTAGTTACAGGGGGTGCGGGATTTATTGGAAGTAACTTTATAAATTCAATTCTTGCCCAAGGTAGTTTAGGTGTAAGTGGTATTAGGGTACTGGATAAATTAACTTACGCTGGCTCTTTTGAGAATATAGAGGAAAGAATGAGAACCGAGGTTGAATTCTTTAGGGGTGACATTTGTGACGAGTTAGTTGTTGTAAAAGCCATGCAAGGGGTGGATATAGTAATTAATTTTGCAGCTGAATCTCATGTTGATAGATCTATTGAAACGGGAAGAGCTTTTGCTTCATCGAATTTTTTAGGCACTCAAGTGCTCCTAGAATCTGCTCTAAAGTTAGGGGTAGATAAGTTTTTACAAGTATCAACTGACGAAGTCTATGGATCTATAGATGAAGGTACGTTCAATGAAAGTGATGCACTGTCACCAAACTCCCCATATGCTGCGACAAAAGCTGCAGCGGATTTGTTAGTAAGGTCGTACGTACAGACATACTCAATGGATATACGGGTGACACGCTGTGTTAACAATTACGGCCCTAACCAGCACCCCGAGAAATTTCTACCAATGGCAATTACAAATATCCTTGAAGGTAAGAAGATTTCTATTTATGGCCAGGGCATGAACATTCGAGAGTGGATACCTGTTCGTGATCATTGTCTTGCGATCGAAGCTGTTTTAAAGCAAGGAAAGGCTGGTGAAGTTTATAACATTGGATCCGGTGAGCGCATCTCGAATCTTTCGCTCTCCAAAAAGATTTTGGAGATAATGGGAGTTTCAGAAAACAATATTGAATTTGTAGAGGACAGAAAAGGGCATGATTTAAGATATGCAGTTAATTCTGAAAAGATTAAGCACGAGTTGGGTTTCGAAGTTCTTTCTAACTTGGATGCAGGTTTGGTTGACCTTATTCAATGGTATAAATCAAATATAGCCTGGTGGAAATTGAGAAAACATGCAAAGTGATAGCGAATTATTAATGGAAGAAACTAGTATTTTAGGCTTTTCTTCTTTTGCATTGCCTATATTTACCGATAATCGAGGTGAATTTAGGACTTGGTTTGTCGCACAAAATACTAACACTGATCTGAGTGATTTTGTTGTGATGCAATCGAATCTTTCTACATCTGTAAGGGGTGTCATTCGGGGAATTCACTTTAGTGATGCGACGTATGAACAAACAAAAATTGTTACTTGTATTTCTGGAATAATACGAGACTATGCAATTGATTTAAGAACTCGGTCTAAAACTTTTGGGATGCATGACTCGGTTGAGCTTTCAGAAAAAAATGGAAGAACTGCCGTGCTCAGACATGGCCTCGGCCATGCTTTTGAAGTTTTATCCGAAACGGCAACGATTGTTTATTTACTTTCCTCGCATTGGAATCCAAGTGAAGAATTCACGATCAATCCCTTTGACTCAGAACTAGCTATTCCCTGGTTGACACAAAACCCAATTGTTTCAGATCGTGACAGAGAAGCTAATTCATTTAAGTATTTTAGAAAAAGTGGAAACTTACTAAATTAGGATAAGGTTTCTAAACCAACACTGGATCTAAGTCTGGGGTAAACGAAGTTTTAGTATGTTGCTCTAAGCTCACTAGTTGGATAATTATGTTAGCTCCCGTGGTTTTATTGGAAGTTGCTAAAATTCTAAATGTATTTAATTAATCTTTATAATACCGGTCGGTGTGGTTAGGTGAACTGTTACAATCCCTTTATCACCATCATTTGCTTCAGGTTTTACCCACTCGATTTCAACATCTTTTAATCCTAATTGAATCTCGTCTTCAAACCAAGAGTCTGCTAATTTTTCATCACCGGCAAGAATTATTTTTGTAATCTTTGCTACAGAGTTGCCATCCTTTGAAGGATGGTTATCGGTTAGCCATTGAATAAAAAATGGTAACTCACCGGATCCAACAATCTCTTTAACGCCGATCTGTTTCCACTTTAACTCACTGCCATCAGGTCTAGTCCGATAACCATCAGCAGCTTTTCTACCAAACTTTTTTTCAACCTTGGATAATTCATTTGAACTGAATACCCAGGTAAGCCAACCACCTCCAGCTTCTGCTTTTTTCTTAACCGCCTGTCCAAATGGTGTGGCATCAGTTGCTGGATGATCTAGTGGACAAACCACTTCAATGTACTGACCATTCAACAACGGAGCAGTGAAGTTTCTGGTCCCAAACTTTGGGTGAATGCCACCATCAATAAATGCTGTCCCAATTTGTGAACCAATTCGATTAACAACGTCAGAGATTTGATCGTGGGATGCAGCGTAGGAAACATGGTCAAGGCGCATAGCAGTATTTTGCCTTATCTATTGGGGTGCTCATGACCACTTTTCTAACGAAATTCGCACATTAATGCTTCAATTAGTAGCAATGTGGCAGCATTTTGTGCCAGATTGATGCGGGCTTTCAGGATTGATTCAATTTTCTTTAAAGTTATCTCTGGGCTTTGACTGGCCGCTAGCTTTTTTATTTGGTCGGTTAAATCTTGATTAATTAATGAATCTGTTGACCTAGACTGAACTAATAAAATATCGCGATATAGGGTAGCTAAATCTAATAGCGCTCGATCTAAATAATCTCTAACCATTCTGGTTGATCTTGATTTTTGTTCCTTCTCTAACTCTTTAATTGCTTTAGATCCCCCGATTGCAAGTTTGCTGCCGGTTGATCCCCAAGCTTCTTTGAGCTTTGAAATCTCATCTTCATCTTTTTTCTCTGCATCAGCAATAGCCTCAGCTTTTGCAGAATCAACTAGAAATTGGGCGGCTTTAAATGCAGAGGAAACATCCCTTATTACCATGGGAAGTTTTAAAATCTTTTGACGAGTTTGTCTAGCATTTGCATCTGTTGCCAATCTTCTAGCTCTGCCAATATGACCACCGGATGCTCTGGCAACAAATTCTGCAGTTTTTGTATCAACCTGATCTCTTTCCATCAATAAAGCCTTGATGGCTTTAGTGGAGGGGGTGCGCAAAGCTAAATGGCGACATCTGGATCGAATAGTTGGCAGTACATCTGTCAGTGTTGGAGCGCAAAGTAGCCATATAGTGCTAAACCCAGGCTCTTCAATAACCTTCAACAATGCGTTAGCGGCAGAATCGGTTAATCGATCTGCATCCTCAATCACAACCACACGAAACTTTGCAACAGATGGTGCCCAGGAGGATCTAGTAATC
>Ga0169931_10008779_pt1 | contig 14684 bp, 13 predicted proteins | sample Kivu_15m_20L_FD_129675 | JGI IMG/M metagenome (GOLD analysis project Ga0169931, IMG submission 129675) | Freshwater microbial communities from Lake Kivu, Western Province, Rwanda to study Microbial Dark Matter (Phase II) - Kivu_15m_20L... | ecosystem: Environmental > Aquatic > Freshwater > Lake...
ACGACGCCACCTTCATGCTCCGGGGGGCCCTGATCGAGCTCTTCGCCACGGCGATGCTGGTGGCCGTGATCGGACTGGCGGGCAGCGGGCACGGGCCGCTGCGGCGATGCCTGTCCCTTGTGGCCGTGGTGCTCTTCATGAACCTGGGGACCCACATGGTCAGCTGGGCGTTCATGTTCACGCCCGGTGACTTCACCGCGGTGCTCATGTTCGACGGCATCGTGGGCTGGACGCTGGCCGGACTTCCGGCGGTGTTCCTGATGCGCTCCATGCGCCCCGGCGACGCCTCGGCCGCCTGATTCGCCCGCCCGTACCATCGCCGCATGCCGGTCTCGATCCAGGGTCCCAAGGGCACGCGCGACTTCTATCCGGACGGGATGGCGGTGCGACGCCACATCGAGGGTGTCTGGCGCCGGGCCAGCGTGGACTGCGGCTTTGACGAGGTGGAGGGTCCCACCTTCGAGCACCTGACGCTGTACACGGCCAAGAGCGGCCCCGGCATCGTGAACGAGCTGTTCAGCTTCCGGCGCGCCGGCGGTGACGACGACTACGCGTTGCGTCCGGAGTTCACGCCCACGCTGGCCCGCATGGTGGCGGCGAGGGCGGGAAGCCTTCCGCTGCCGGTGAAGTGGTTCGCCGTTCCGGTGCACTTCCGTGCGGAGCGGCAGCAGCGGGGGCGCCTGCGCGAGTTTGTGCAGTGGAACGTGGACCTGATGGGCGTGGAGGGCGCCGCCGCGGACGCCGAGGTGATCGGCTGCGCGGTGCTGGCGATGGAGCGACTGGGCCTGAAGCCGATGGACATGCGCGTCCGGCTGAGCCATCGCGGCGCGGTGGCCGCCTCGCTGGTCGCGGCCGGCGTGCCTGTGGAGCGCACGGGCGAGGCGTTCGAGCTGCTGGATCGCCGCGAGAAGCTGGAGCCGGCGGAGTTCGATCGCCGTGCCGCGTCGCTGGGTCTCCATGCGGATGCCCGCGCGCGCTTCGACGGCATCGCGGCCACTCGGCTTTCCGTGGGCAGCGACGCCTCGGCGATCGCCACGACGCTGGGCGTGCCCGCGGACGCCTTGGGCGGCGCGGACGCACTGGCCCGGCAACTGGGCTCCATGGGTCTGGCCGAGTGGTGCGAGTGGGACTTCGGCATCGTGCGCGGCCTGGCCTACTACACGGGCACGGTGTTCGAGATGCACGAGGCCCGCGGCAACGAGCGCGCCGTGGCGGGCGGCGGCCGCTACGACGGGCTGGTGGAGCTCTTCGGCGGGCCGCGCACGCCCGCCTTCGGATTTGGCATGGGCGACGTGGTGCTGGGACTGGTGCTGGCGGACCGCGGGCTGCTGCCCAAGGACGCCTCCGCACTGCTGCCGCGCCCGGACGTGTTCCTGATCACCGACGGCAGCGACGCCGCCGAGGCGATGCAGCCGCGGCTGCTCACCGCACTTCGCCGCGCCGGGCTCCACGTCCGCGGCAACTGGAAGGCCACGCGCCACGTGGGCAAGCTGCTCGGCGACGCGGCCAAGGTTCGGGCCCGCTTGGCGGTGATCCTGGGCGCGGAGCTGGGCGAGGGTGCCGTGTCCGTGAAGGACCTCGACGGGGGCTCCCAGGAGAAGGTGGCGGTGGCGGATCTGGAGCGGCACCTGGTGGCTCGATGCCGGGCGAGCGGCGCATGAACCTGCTGGTGGTGGTGGCCACCGCTCGCGAGGCCGAGGCGATGGGCTGCACCCGGGCCCACGTGGTGGTCTCGGGCATCGGGCGGGTGAACGCCGCCGCCGCGACCACGGCGGCGCTGCTCGAGGAAGGCCCCTTTTGCGGCGTGCTCAGCGTGGGCATCGCGGGCGCGCTGCCCGGGTCGATGCTGTCCCCCGGCGAGGTGGTGGTGGCCACGGCGTGCGTGTACATGGAGGAGGGGCTGCGCACGCCGGACGGCTTCCAGGACATGTCGAGCATGGGATTCCCGCTGGGCGACTTCGAGGGCAACCGCGTGCCCGTGGAGCCTGCGCTCACGCGCTTCGTTGCAGGCCCGCGCCATGACGGGGTGATCGCGACCGTGGCCACCTGCAGCGGCACCGACGCGCTGGCGCATGAGGTGGAAGCCCGCACGGGCGCGATCGCCGAGGCCATGGAGGGTGCGGCGGTGGTGCATGCCGCCCTGCGGCTGGGGCTGCCCGGCGGCGAGATCCGCGTGATCTCCAACACCACCGGGGATCGAGGTCGACAGCAGTGGGACATGGCGAGGGCATGGACTTCGCTTGCCCGCGCGGGCTCAGCGATCGACGCCGTCGTGGCCGGCAGCTGAGCCGCGGTCGCCCGCCGGAAGGAGCTCGAACGCCGGCGCGAACCCCGGGCCTCCGAGTTCCGGATCCACGGTGCGAAGCCGGTTCAGGCGCATGCTGGCCCGGTCGTCGAAGCGACCGGCGGCCTGGAGCACCTGCAGCTGTCGCAACTGGCAGAGCCACCAGACGTGGTCTCGCCGTGCCGGTTCGGTGTTCATCTCGTCCCCGGCGGCCACGCGTCGGTAGATGGCCATGGCCTCGCGAAGGGCGTCGTCCTGGGCCAGCACGCGCAGGCTCTCCGCCTTGCCCAGCAGGGCCTCGCGCGTGTCGGCCTGGATGGCGAGCGAGCGTTCGTAGGCACGAACCGCCTCCGCGTGCTCGCCGCCAAGCCGGAGCATGTCCCCCGCCAGCAGCCAGTCGGCCGCGTCCGTCGACTGCAGGCGATCCAGCACGGCCGCGAGCCGGCGCGCCTGGCCTGACGCGGCGGGAGCTGCGGCCAGCACGGGCCACACCTGCTCCGGCCGCAACGCCTTGATGCGCTCCATCACGACACGCCGCAGCAGTTCGGAGTCGCCGTCCGCCACCGGGCCGATCTCGGGATCCGCCAGCAGGTCGCGATCCAGCCAGGCCATCGCCGCCACGCGGGCCTGGAGACGTCGCCGCGCCGCGGCAGGTCCCGGGGGCACGGGGGCCTGCTGCAGCAGTCGATCCGCCTCGGCCATGTCGCCGCGCTGCGCGGCCAGCCATGCGGCCGCAGCCACCCCACGAGCCTGCAGCGAGGCCGACTCGGGGCCGTCGGGCGCATGCGCCGGGGCGGCAGGCGTCCCGGTGGCCCGACCATCGGCCTGCGCCTCCAGAGCCAGCACCCGCCGCTCCAGCGTCCACAGGGCATGGTCGTCGCTCGTGGCGAAACGCTCGGTGGCCAGCTGCAGCGCGGACTCCAGTCGCTGGCGGAGCGTGGGATCCTGACCGTCGGACGCACGATCCAGTTCGCGCAGGATGCGCACGCCCGCCTCGATGGCGGGCCTGGCTGCGGGGTCATCCGGGTGCTCCGCGCCCAGCGTCACGAACAGCGCGGCGGCCTCGCGCCAGTTCTCGCGGGCCATCTCGATGCCGGCCAGCGATCGCACGGCCGCCGCGCGCACGCTCGCTGGCGTGAACGGACGCGCTCGCACGGCCTCAAGGTCCGCGAGCAGGTCGTCGGCCGGCACGCCCGTGTCGAGCCGGTGCTGGGTCCGTCCAAGCAGGCCCATGGGCTCCGAGGGCGGAAGCGGCATGCCCTCGGACTCCACGCGCGCCAGCCGGGCGATGGCCGCGTCGCGCAGCGCCGCCGCGGTCTCCGGGCTCTCGTCCTGGAGCAGGCGCGTGAACGGCGCGGTCCAGTTTGGCGGCGTCGCCATCGCGTCCGGCCCGGGCTGGACGCCCGCCTCGCCCTGCTGCTGCTGTCGTCGAAGACGGGCCTCGAGCTCCGCCAGCGCCAGCCGGCGTGCCGGCGAACCGCCGCGGCCCAGGAGTCCTGCTGCGTCGGCCGCGGGGCCTGGACCCCGGAGCAGGCCCGCCGCTCGGAGCGCCGCCAGGTCGGCCAGCGTGACCAGCGCCTCGTCATCGCCCGCCCGCTCGCGTGCCAGGGTGAGCAGGCGATTGGCGGCTCGCTCGTCCTCGATCCGCGCCGCGGCCAGTCCCGCATACCGGGCCACCACGCTCGCGGTGCGGTCGTCCAGCTCCGGCAGCAGCGTCTCCACCCGTGCGATGGCCGACTCGGCCATGCTGCGACGCTTGGCGCTCTCGAACTCGCCCACCTCCACCTGCAGCACCTCCGCCAGCGACCGCAGCAGCGGAATGCGTCGCGGTCGCTCCACATGCGCCAGACGGTCCGCCACCTCGCGCGGCGGGGCCGCGTCGCCTTCGCGCGCCAGCGTGGCCTTGGCCACCTGCTCCGCGCGCTCCGCCGCGATCAGCATGTCGCGGACCGTGGCGCGGACGCGCTGCCGTGCCTCGGCGCCGGTCAGGCCGTACAGCACACGGTCCACGTCTCCGCCCGCTGGAAGGCAGAGCGTGAAGCCGTCCTCGGCGTAGTCGCCGATCCACAAGGCCAGACGTGGGTCCTGCGCGTGCTGCAGCATCAGCTGCCTCCGTGCGGACAGCAGTTCGTCGGCGGCCTTCCGCTGACCCGGCTCGGTCGCCTCCAGCGTGACACGCTTGCGAAGGTCCTCGACCCGGGCCAGCCAGGTCTCGGGCGTCTCGACGGGCGTTGCCGCCACCGCAGTGGTCGGTTCCTGGGCCGGGGTCGCGGTGCACGGCATGGCGGCGGAGGTCAGCAGGATGGCCAGCGTGAACCATCTCATGACGGGCTCGCGAAGCGCACGCGCGTGTAGCCGGCCCGCGTGACCGCGTTGAAGATCTCCACCGCCCGCTCCCACGAGACGTCGGCCGCTGGGGCCAGCTCGATGGGCTGGTCCGCGGCGAAGAGCCCGCCCGGATTCTCCGGCCCGTATCGCCGCGAGGCGAGCACGTTGGTCAGGTCGGCGGCATCCGAGGGCTGGGGCAGCGGGGCCACGATGGCGATCGTCCGGCGGCCGGAGGAGGCCCGGATCTCGATCCGCAGCGGCGGCTCCTCCAGATCCAGCGCGTCGACCGCCACCGAGCCGACCTGCTCGGACAGGTCCGCCCGCAGCAGCGTCTCGCGCTCGAGCACCTGGGCCGTGCACACGAAGAAGACCAGGATCAGGAAGGTCACGTCGATCAGCGGCGTCAGGTTCATGCCCATGCCGCGCGGCCCGCGGGTGGTCATGCGCGGGGCGTCGAGCGCGTTGGGCGGCGTCAGGACCGCGTCCGTCGCCGGAGCGTCCGGCGACGGCTCGCGTCGCATCCGGACCAGCGCCTCCAGCACGGCCTGCTCGTTCATGTCTCGCCTCCGGGTTGCACCGCCACGCGAAGGCGCACCGGCTTGCCATCCGCGGCCCGGACCGCCGCACGCCCGATCACGTCGATGGCGGGCGCCACGTCGGCGTACGGCAGTCCCGCGTCGGCGCGCAGGTGCAGTTCCATGGTGGGCTGGGCGCGCACCGCGGCCGCCACCGCCTCGGCCACGGCCTGCAGGCCGGCGGCATCGGCGCCATGGTCCTGGCCCGCGAACCGCCATCCGGCGATGCGACCATCCTGCACCATCACGTTGACCACGCCGCGAGGCTCGCGTCCCGGGGGCCTGGCGGCGCTGGGCGTGGGTTGCGGCAGGCGCATGCGCACGCGGTCGCTGGCCCCGAGCTGGCTCACCAGCACGAAGAACACGATCAGCAGCAGCGCCATGTCGATCAGTGGCGCCATGGCGGCCTGCGGCCGGGCCGGACCTCGTGCGAACACGCTCCTCACGGCGCGGGCTTGAGCTGGGCGACCACGCGCTCCACGCGGCGCACGCACTCCAGCGTGCAGGCGTCCACGCCGTTGCGGATGGCGGCGTAGGCGCTCAGCGCGGGAATGGCGATCAGCAGGCCCCAGAAGGTGGTGACCAGGGCGGTGCCGATGCCGCTGGCCAGCATCACCGGATCGGCGTTGCCGCCCACCCCCGCGATGGTCTGGAATGCGGCGATCATGCCGTACACGGTGCCGAACAGGCCCAGCATGGGGCTCACCTGCCCGAGCACGTTCAGCATCTCGAGCCTGCGGAAGCGGCGCACCGCGGCCTCCTCGCCCGCCTGCTCGGCCGAGCGCAGCATGGCCGCCCGTCCCGAGGGCGCCTGTTCCAGCGCCGACCGCAGCACCAGGCTGTAGTCGCTGGCCTCGGCGCGCACCAGACGCAGCGCCTCGGCGTCGCGGCCATCCGCCAGCATGCCCTCCACCTCGCGGGCGAAGCGCTCCGGCAGGATGCGCGGCCGCCGGTTGCGGATCCAGAGCGTGCCGATCATGCCCAGGTTCATCATGCTCAGCGCCACCAGCAGCCAGATCATGCCGCTGCCCACCCACTCGATGCGCTGCGAGCCGTCGGCCGCGGTCTCCACGGTGTAGAGGAAGATGCTCCCAAAGCCCTGGCCGGCCACCGCCGGCGCGGGAGCCACCAGCACGGTCGCCAGGGCAAGGCGTGGAATCCATCGGGTCATGCGGGTCTCCTTCATCGCGGGTCCAGTCCCAGTTCCGAGCGGCCAAGGTATCGGTATCCGTCCTCACCGCCATGCTCGGTGGCGATGCGCCGCAGCGTGCCGGCGGGATCCGGATCCAGGAACTGCACGCACTGGATGCGCACCGCCCGTCGACCGGTCTCGGGATCCGGCGGATTGATCCGGTCCAGCGACTCCAGCAACTGGCGCTCCGAGATCTCGTACTCGCCGGCGCCGGTGATGTCGGCCGAGAGCAGGAAGATGATCTCGGGCTTGAGGCGCATGGCCGACTCCATGGCCGAGAGCGGATTGCTGCGGCCCGCGGGAATCATGCGGGCGTCGATCCACTGGGCCGCCTCGGCCAGGTTCTCCGGCGTGGCGGGCTGGAGCGCGCCGCCGGGGGGCACCGTGACCGCGTCGCCGCGCTGGAAGAAGATCACGCCGAACTGCTGACGAGGATCCAGCTTCATCAGGCTCCGGCGAAGTTCCTCCACCACCTGGGGAAAGCTTCCCACCAGGCTGCCGCTGGCGTCGACCACGTAGACGATCCGCCGCGCGTTGCTGGCCCGCAGCCCCACAAAGTCCACCTGGATCGGGCGCGTCTCGCCACCCAACCGGCCCACACGGTGCGCCTCCATGCTCAGTGGCCGCATGGCGCCCCGGATCGAGGCCAGCGCCGCCTCGGCCGCCTCGCGCACCTGGTCACGGGCCGCCGGCGCCATGGGCGCGGGCATCGGTGCCGCGTCCGCCACGGGTTCCTGGCCAAAGGCGCCCAACGAGACCGTGGGCGCGTACGCCGGCTGTCGAAAGTCGATCACGATCGCCGGTGGAGCGGACTCCCGCCTGGCCATCTGCACCGCGGTGGCGGCGAAGGCCACGATCAGCGCCGCCACGGCCACATGGGCCCCGATCGAGGCCAGCCACGAGACCAGCGGCGCGAGCACGTGGCGCCGGGCCGGATCACCGCCAAGCGCTCGGATCACTTCCGCGGCCGCCCGGTCCTGCCTGGGAGGTTCGCCAGCATCCGGACTCACGACGCCTGGGCTCCCTTGGCCGGCTTGCTGCGGGATCCGCCAAGCAACTGGCCCAGCGAGAAGGGCCCGGTGCCGGCGACCAGCACGACCAGCGGCAGGAGCGTGGCGGCCAGCCATGCGGTGACCGTCTCGGCGTCCTGTGGCATCCACTGCCAGGGCCACGTGCCCTCCACCTGCGGCCATGCGCCGCGCCAGAGATGCACGGCACCGGCCGCGGCCACAGGCACCGCCAGCAGCCGCCCGAACAGTCCCAGAAGCATGGCCGCGCCGCCCACCAGTTCCACCACGGCCATGGCCCACGCCAGCGTCAGCGGTTGCGGCGCGCCGGCGTCCTCCAGCCACAGCGCGTAGCGGTGGAGCGCCCGGAAGGTGGGACCCTCCTCCATGCTCGCCCGCGGCACCGCGACCAGCGACGCGGGATCCGCGGTCTCCACGAGCCGCTCGAACGGCGCGGCCACGGAGCCCATGGCCTCGATCCGACGGGCGTCGTCGGACGAGAAGACCTCGTGGCCGAAGATGGCGTGCATGCCCGTTGGGAAGAGGATCGCGAAGAGCAGGATTCGGATCACGATCTGGGACATGGTGCTCGCCACGCTGGAAGCCTCGCTCCGGGTCCGTGCAGGCGGACGCCCGCGACCGTGGCGGATGCTATCGGCATTCGTCCCGCGCCATGGCGAAGGGCCCGCGATCCGCTGCTACGATGATCGCGTCCGATCCACGCGGGCGTGGCGGAACTGGCAGACGCGCTGGATTTAGGTTCCAGTGGGCTCAACCCCGTGCAGGTTCAACTCCTGTCGCCCGCACTCCCGGCAAGGCCCGCATGACCCAGGTCACACCCAACGCAGACTGGTCGCCCCAGCACTGGACCGCGTTTCCGGCCTTGCAGCAGCCGGACTATCCAAATGCGGCGGCGCTGGATCGCGCGCTGCAGGAGCTGGCTGGCCTGCCCCCGCTGGTCACCAGCTGGGAGGTGGAGTCGCTCCGCCGCCAGCTGGCCGAGGCCGAGCATCGGCGACGGTTCCTGCTCATGGGCGGCGACTGCGCCGAGACCTTCGAGGACTGCGGCAGCGGCGCCATCGCGGCCAAGCTGAAGATCCTGCTCCAGATGAGCCTGGTCCTGACCCATGGAGGCGGCATGCCCGTGATCCGCGTGGGTCGGTTCGCCGGCCAGTACGCCAAGCCGCGCAGCGAGCCCACGGAGACGCGCGAAGGATGCACGCTGCCGGCCTATCGCGGCGATCTGGTGAACGGTCCGGAATTCAACGCCGAGGCCCGCGCGCCCCAGCCGCTGCGCCTGCTGCAGGCCCACGCCCGCAGCGCCATCACGCTCAACTTCATCCGCTCGCTGGTGGACGGCGGCTTCGCCGACCTGCACCACCCCGAGTATTGGGACCTGGACTTCGTGCAGCACAGTCCGTTGCGCGACGAGTATCAGCGCATGACCCGGGAGATCGGCCAGAGTCTCCGCTTCATGGAGACGCTTGCGGGTTCACCCGTGCACGAGATGCGCCGCGTGGACTTCTTCACCAGTCATGAGGGGCTGGTGCTGCCGTGGGAAGCGGCCCAGACCCGCCAGGTGCCGCACCGGTCCGGATGGTGGGACCTTTCCACGCACCTTCCGTGGATCGGCTACCGGACGGCCGTCCCGGGGCAGGCGCACGTGGAGTTCTTCCGCGGCGTCGAGAATCCCGTGGGCGTGAAGGTGGGGCCCGAGACCACGCCCGACCGGCTGCTGCAGGTGCTGGAGGCCCTCAATCCCCGGGGCGAGCCGGGCAAGGTGGTGCTCATCCACCGCTTCGGTGCCCATGGCATCGCACGCGGACTGCCGCCGCTGCTGCAGGCCGTGCGGCAGGCGGGTCGCCGCGCGCTCTGGGTCTGCGATCCCATGCACGGCAACACCGACCTGGTCGAGATCCGCTCCGGTCCGCACGCAGGCAAGCGCGTCAAGACCCGCAAGTTCGACCACATCCTGGCGGAAGTGGAGCAGGCCTTCGAGATCCATCGCGAGCAGGGTTCCGTGCTTGGGGGCGTGCACCTGGAACTCACCGGGGAGGACGTGACCGAGTGCACCGGCGGCGCGCGCGGCCTGGGCGACGAAGGTCTGCTGCACGCCTACCGCAGTCGCGTGGATCCACGCCTGAACTACGAGCAGGCGCTGGAGATGGCCATGCGGATCGCCCGGCGGCTCGGTGGCTGAGTCCGCGGCAAGCCGGGGCCGGGCGGATGCGGTTACATTTTGTGATCCCATGCCGCGGCAGCAACGACGCGTGGTCATCACCGGCACCGGCCCGATCGCCGCCCCGGGCCTCGGCATCGAGGCCATCTGGTCGGCGCTGTGCGAGGGCCGATCCGGCGTGGGTCCGTGCTCCATCTTCGACGCCTCCGGCTTCAGCTGTCCCTTTGTGGCCCAGTTGCCGCCGGATCGCTTCGACGTGAGGCAGGTGGTGCCCAAGAGCTACCGCAAGGCCACCAAGGTGATGAGCCGTGACATCGAGCTGGCCGTGGGCGCCGCGCACGAGGCGGTGCGGAGCGCCGGGCTTGTGACCAAGGCCCACGAGCCGGCCGATGGCCGGATGACCGTGCCGGCCGATCGCATGGGCTGCCACATCGGCGCGGGCCTGATCGCCGCCGAGGAGAACGAGCTCACGGCGGCGCTGGCCACCAGCCGCAAGCCTGACGGCGGCTTCGACATCGCCGCGTGGGGCGCCACCGGCATGCAGAACCTCACCCCGCTGTGGATGCTGAAGTACCTGCCCAACATGCTGGCCTGTCACGTGACCATCTGCCATGACTGCCAGGGGCCCAGCAACACCATCACCTGCGGTGAGGCCAGCGCGCTCCTGAGCATCGGCGAGAGCATGCGGGTGATCGGGCGCGGCGCGGCCGACGCCTGCCTGAGCGGCGGCGCGGAGAGCAAGGTGAACCTGATGGCCATCCTGCGTCAGCAGTTCGCAGGCCGGCTGGCGAAGGCGGCCGCCGGCGATGACCCGACCAAGACCGTGCGACCCTTCGCCCGGGACGCCATCGGCGGCGTGGCGGGCGAGGGTGGCGGCATCCTGGTGCTGGAGGCGGCCGAATCCGCGAAGGCGCGCGGCGCTGCGGTGCTGGCCGAACTGGCGGGCTTCGCGGCCACGCAGAGTTTCTGCCCCGACACGGTGGGCGCCGATCCGTGTCGCGACGGCGAGGGCATCTCCGACGCCATGCTCGCGGCGCTGCAGGACGCGGGCATGAAGCCGGCCGAGATCGACGCCGTGGTGCCCTTTGGCTGCGGTGCGCCCGCCCTGGACGCCGCCGAGGCAGCGGCCATCCGCCGCGTGTTCGGGGATCGCGCCGCTTCGCTGCCCCTGGTCACGCTGTCGCCGCTCATCGGCAACTGCGGCGCCGGGTTCGGCGCCGTGGCCGCGGCCGTGGCGGTGCAGTGCCTGCAAACGGGCATGCTGCCGGCTCGCGTGAACGGCGACGCCAGCCTGGGCGTGGATGCGGCGCCCGCCGCCGCACGCAAGGCGGACCTCAGGTCCATCCTGGTGTGCACGCCCAGCCTGGGCGGCCAGAACGCGGCCATCGTTCTCCGGAGGGTCGCATGAGCGAGCCGCGCGTCGTGGTCACGGGCATCGGCTGGGTCACGGGTCTGGGCCACTCCATCGACGGCGTGTGGAAGCGCCTGCTGAACGCCGAGAGCGGCATGGAGCCCACCACGCGCTTTGACGCCCGCACCTTTCCCACCAGCTTCGCCGCCGAGGTGAAGAAGGACTTCGACTTCCGCGGCTTTGTGAAGGATCCCGCCGTCCACGCCAGTGCGGGGCTGAACAGCCAGTTTGCGTTGGGCGCCTGTTCGCAGGCGTGGAAGCAGAGCGGTCTCGACGTGAAGCCCCCCAAGGACCCGCGTCGGGTGGGCATCTATCTGGGCGCGGGCGAAGGCGTGCTCGATTTCGACAACTATGTCGGCACCATGCTGCACGCGTGGGATGCGGCTTCCGGCAGGGTGGACGGCGTCAAGTGGGCCGCCTGCGGCCTGGCCGCCATGCAGCGGATGAAGGAGATCGAGCAGGAACCGAACATGCCGCTGGCCCATCTGGCCCGCGAGTTCAACTGCCGCGGTCCGGCCTACAACTGCCTCACGGCCTGCGCCGCCAGCACGCAGGCCATCGGCGAGGCCTTCAGCATCCTGCGCCGCGGCGACGCCGACGTGATGATCGGCGGCGGTGCCCACACCATGATCCACCCGCTCGGCGTGACCGGTTTCAACCGCCTGACCGCGCTCAGCGAGCGCAAGGGCGACCCCACCGAGGCCAGCCGGCCGTTCAGCGTGGATCGTGGCGGCTTCGTCATGGGCGAAGGCAGCGGCATGGTGGTTCTGGAGACCCTGGAGCACGCCACGGCCCGCGGCGCCACGCCGCTGGCGGAAGTGACCGGCTATGGCAGCAGCTGCGACGCCTACCGCATCACGGACATCCAGCCCGAGGGCCGCGGCGCCGCGGTGGCCATGCTGGAGGCGCTGCGTCAGGCGGGCATCGATCCGGCCAAGCGCGATGGCAAGGGCCGCCCGCCCATCCACTACATCAGCGCCCATGGCACCGGCACCAAGGAGAACGACTCCATCGAGACCAAGGCCGTCAAGCGCGTCTTCGGAGAGATGGCCCGCGAGATCCCCATGAGCTCGATCAAGAGCATGATGGGGCACCTGATCGCCTCGGCCGGCGCCGTGGAGTTCATCACCTGCGTGCTGGCCATCCGCGACGGCATGGTGCCGCCCACGCGCAACCTGAAGAACCCCGATCCCGAGCTGGACCTGGACTACGTGCCCAACCGGGCGCGGCAAGCCCGGGTCGACACCTGCCTGAGCAACAACTTCGGCTTCGGCGGCCAGAACGACACGCTGGTGGTGACGCGGTTCCGCGCATGAGCCGGGACGGATCCACGGGGGGCGTCCTGCGGTCGGCGCGCCGGGCCGTGGCCGTGGCGTTCCTGCTGCTGGTGCCGGCGGCGGCGGTGGTGACGTGGCTGGCGTTGGCGGCTCCAGCGTGGTGGCGGCCGGTGCCCCCCTTGGACGCGGCCGCCGTGGAGCGTGGCGCCGCGCTTGAGCAGGGACTGGCTGCGGCGTTCACCCGAGTGCGTCCGGACACCCCGGAGTGGTCCATCCGAATCCGCGAGTCGGACATCAACGACTGGCTCGGCACCCGGCTTCCGGCATGGCTGGCCAGCCGACAGGCCCCGGTCGTGGGCCCCGTGCAGTGCGTGATTCTGGATGGCCGCGTACTGCTGGGCGTGCAGCGGGGCGCGGCCGTGGTGTGGGTGAGCGGCACGCTCGTGGCGCGGGATGGCGGCGTCATCATCATGGACGGGGGGGCGGGCGTTGGCCGGCTCCCCGTGCCGCTGATCCAGCCCCAAGCGGCGTTGGCGGAGCTGATCACGTCCCGCCCCATCCCGCTTGCGGACGGCCGCCAGGTGCGGATTCTGGACGTGGAGTTGCTCCCCGGGGAGGCCCGATTGCGGCTCAGGACCCAGGGTCCTTGAGGTCCGGGAGTGGCTCTCGGACCGACCAGGCGGACCCGAACGCCCCACTTTCGCCGATCGGGCTTGTCTCTGTCCTCGTGAATTCCACATGTGTGCGGAACCGACGGGCGTGAGCCTTCGGAGTCCCTGCAGAAGCCTTCAACAGGTTTCGACAGAGGAGAGGGAAAGGAAGGGCCTGTGGCCCGGCTTGTGGTTTGACCACGTTGCCGGCTCAGGCCGGGAGTTGTCGCTCCAGCCATCGCTGGAAGAGAGGGAAGGGAAGAGATGACCGCAGCCAACTGGAGTCGTGTGGGCGGATTGCTGGGGGCGGGCCTGGGACTCGCTTCCGCAGCTGATGCTGGCGTCACCCTGGTGAGCCAGTTCCGGTCGGTCGAGGCTGTCGCCACCAGCACCCGCTCCGCGAGCGACGACTCCACCGTCGACTGGTCGAGCAACCGCCTCTTCTACAAGGCCGGCACCAACGGATACTGGAACGGGGCCAGCCAATACTCCACGTTCATGCCGGACGGAACCACGGGCCTGGGCGAAGCGATGCTGGTCGAGGGCCAGACGCGATCCGAGGGCTTCGGTGCCTTTGTGCCCACCTCCACCTGGTCGGCTTCCACCACCTTCCTGTCCAACTTTCTCGTGAGCGAGGCCCAGTTCATCGACATCGTGTTCACCTCCACCACGCACGGCACTGGGTCGGTCTTGGGCTCGCTGGTCAACACCGGAACCAGCGCCGTGGTCTGGAGTGGAACCGGCAACGACAACGTCCACGCGGTCCGTGAGTTGGCCGTGGGCAGCTACCGGCTGGAGATCGTCGCTTCCAGCAGCCTGCTCACGTCAGGCCAGAACGGCGACACCATCTACAGCCTTGGCGTCAGCTTCATCGCGGTGCCAGCCCCCGGAGCCTTCGCGCTTCTGGCCACTGCGGGGTTTCTTGCCCGAGGTCGACGCTCCTGACACCGACCTGAAGCGCGACGGGCCGGTCGATCCGTTCCCGGCCCGTCGCCAACGAACCACTCCCCGTTGACGCCCCCGCCGCGAAAGCTGGCGGGGGCGTTTGTTTGTGGCCGGAACGGCCGCAGCGTGGCCGCTAGACTCCGCCTCTCCCGGAGCTCCTCCGGCCACGATCCATGCCCCACATCACCATCAACGGCGTCAGGCACGAGTTCCAGAAGGGCGAGACCATCCTGCAGGTGGCCCTTCGGGCCGAGCAGGAGATTCCGCACTACTGCTGGCATCCGGGTCTGAGCGTGGTGGCCAGTTGCCGCATCTGCCTGGCCGAGGTGTGGAACCCCGATCCCAAGAGCGGGCAGCCGGTGCCGGCCACCCGGTTGAGCCCCACCTGCCAGACGCCCGCGGTCGACGGTCAGGTGGTCTGGACCGACAGCCCTCGCAGCGTGGCCAACCAGAAGGCGGTGATGGAGTTCCTGCTGATCAACCACCCGGTGGATTGCGCGGTGTGCGATCAGGCCGGCGAGTGCCATCTGCAGGACTACAGCTATCAGTACGGCCGCGGCGAGAGCCGCTTCAAGGAATCCAAGAACAAGCGCCCCAAGAAGGACGTGGGGCCCAACGTGCTGCTCTACAGCGACCGGTGCATCATGTGCACGCGCTGCGTGCGTTTCACGCGCGAGGTGACCGGCACGGGCGAGCTGATGGTGCAGGGGCGAGGCAGCGTGGAGGAGATCGACGTGTTCCCGGGCCTGGCGCTGGACAACGAGCTCAGCGGCAACGTGGTGGACATCTGCCCGGTGGGCGCCCTGCTGGACAAGGACTTCCTGTTCCAGCAGCGC